>Ga0228615_1000215_pt1 | contig 34117 bp, 42 predicted proteins | sample 16DmetaG_FD_190530 | JGI IMG/M metagenome (GOLD analysis project Ga0228615, IMG submission 190530) | Seawater microbial communities from Monterey Bay, California, United States - 16D | ecosystem: Environmental > Aquatic > Marine > Coastal | place: USA: California | collected 2016-10-17
CTAAATTTTATTAGTAATAAAAAATTTTATAGTTAATGTATACTTCTAAAGTTTTGTCTATAGAAAAAATTAGTTTTTTGAAAAAAATCCTACAACTCGAACAGATTTTATTGATTTTCTTTTTTCTTATTTTCATATTCAAGTCTCTTTTTCTCATTGATTTTTTCTCTGTTCTTTTCACGATACTTTTTAGATGTCAATTGTCTTGGTGTCAATTCAGATGGATCTTTGTCACTGAGTGGAGCCTTCTTCACCATTCTGTATTCGTACCCTTCTGATGGTTTGGGAAGTGTCACAGTTTCTTCTTCCATCTTACACATATATGAGATTTTATCTTTAAGAATATTGATGTCCAAATTTTCTGTACTACTTGTCGTAAATTCTAAATTTTATTAGTAATAAAAAATTTTATAGTTAATGTATACTTCTAAAGTTTTGTCTATAGAAAAAATTAGTTTTTTGAAAAAAATCCTACAACTCGAACAGATTTTGAAAAAAATGAAAACCCCAGGACAGTCACCCGAACGGATCACAATTATTTTCTTGGGTATAAGTATGGATCACCACCCAACTTCATTCCTCATCCTTGACAATAAAGAACTCGGTACATTTTGGGTAGGTCAAGCCAACATTAAACCTGGTGCGAACGATCGTGCTGTAAATGTGTATCAACTGATAGACAAATTGTCCTCTAAATACGAAGAAGAATATCCACACCTATGCTTTGATGTTGAGAGTATAGCGTGTGAAATATTCAAATTCCATGAATTGGAAAAGTGGATTACAGATCTGTTGTATCAAATCAAACGAAAACCACTTAAACTCATGGAACTCAACGAGCTTCTCACAGCAGGTTGGGGTGAAGGAGACTACACTACCAATTCAACCATACACGTATTACGAGTTAATAAAACACGAGAGGGTCTGAGAGATACTTATAAAAAGTTGATAGGTGAATGGGAAGCTAAGGGTTTGAGATGCCTTAATACCCAAAAATGTAAAACCTATGAAGACAAGAAACGAGATCCCAACTTTATGTACAACAAGGCGCGCAAAGAAGTCTTACGCCAGATGAAGAAGACTGGAAAGATGCCAAAGCAGTCAACTATTGAGAAATATGAGCTTAAGAATTCTGAGATAAAGGAATGTATGGAAGAGGTGATACTTTGCCAACCTTGTGAGAAAGAGTTTTATAAGAAAGGTAAATATTGGTATTGTTTTTGTAATAAAAGAATAGATGGTTGTCATAATACAGAATGCAAAAATGAAGGTGTGAAATTGAGATTAAAAGTTGGAGGTAAAATGTGTGAACATAATAAAAGACGTTCCCAATGTAAGGATTGTAACGGTGGATCATTTTGTGAACATAATAGACTTCGTTATGTATGTATACAATGTGGTGGTAATGGACTGTGTAAACATAATAGACCACGTTCAAGATGTAAGGAGTGTAACGGTGGATCATTTTGTGAACACAATAAAATTCGTTCCCTGTGCAAACCGTGTGGGGGGAGTCAGGTGTGTGAACATAATAGAAAACGTGCAATTTGTATAGACTGTGGGGGTAGTGGAATTTGTGAACACAATAAACGTCGCGTAAACTGTAAAGATTGCAATGGTAGTAATATTTGTCTACATAATAAGGAAAAACAAACATGTAAAATCTGTCATCCACAAAGATATATAACATCCTTAAGAAGAAGTAGAAGATGTAACGCTACGAGATCCCCAAATTCTACCCACACACTTGATGATCTCGGCATGACATCCGAAGAATGGTTGAAGTACCTCCACAAAACATTTGAAGATAGATACGGAAGACCTAAAACAGAAAAAGATGAGGTTCACATAGATGAGATAATTCCATGCTCTGCGTGGAATTTGCCAGATGACAATAAGTATTGCTGGCACTATTTGAATTCGCAGTGGTTATTAGCTGAGGATAATTTATCAAAAAGTGATTCATATGAAGAGGAGGACAAGCTTGCTATGATAGAGAGAATTCAATCATCAACATACATATCCTCGTCGGAAATTGGTTGAATTTCACATACGGGTGGTGGTGGTAGTTCCTTCTTTTTACGGGGTCTCTTCACTTTCTCCTTTGGCATTGGAATCTCGTCCAAGTGCTCTCTAAAGTAGAGAACTCTCTTCCAAAAGGCATCCATGACTGGTAAGTAAGTCTTGAACCATTCGCGATCACGAGGAACGATAGTGACATCAAACACTGATGGTAATGGAAAAGTAATATCAAAAGGCGCATATTGCACAAAGAAACATGATTCTACGTCCATAATTTCCATACAAAGTTGTATCTGAGCGTTGTACCAGATCGGTACCTCCCCTGGGATAATTCTGCGCCTCATAGGGCATTTAATTTCAACTAAACAATTTGTGTCTGTGAGTCCATCGGGGCTACCACCTAACCACGGATATTTTTCGTGTGGGATCAACCCCAGTTCATGTACTTTTTCTCCGTACTGCTCTTCAAACATTTCGATTGCAACCGGTTCCATTTTAGTGCCCCACTCGGTGTAGATATTCCCAGTGAATTTCTCACCAATTCCACACTTCTTTCGAAGAAGATCATCTGGAGTCTCATACTTATTCACACCGATAGCCGTACCCGCGTCTGAGGCTGTGAGCATGTTGCCGCGCAATTTTAGCCAAGCTTCCGACCGCTGCTCATCGAACTCCAAATCAAGCAACCTTTTAACGTTAGGATGCATTCTTGTTTAATGTATTATTGTTGGTAATTTTTAAGCTGTTCAAAGAATGCACGAGCGGCTAATTGTTCAGCTTGTTTTTTACTTTTAGCTTGCCCTCGACCCGCAAATACACCATTTATGTAAGCATCAATGTAAAAATCGCCTTCGTGATGACCCATGACTCTATATTCTGGTAAAGGAGCGTTTGTGAGCTGACAGTATTTCATTAGATGATCCTTATAGTTATCATCAATCATAATACAATTTAAATCCACATATCTTGGATCATTGTAAATCCGTAATACAAACTCTTTTGTGTGTAGAAGACCAAGATCCATGTATATCGCACCCACGAGAGCTTCAAACACGTCTTCTAAGATCTTTGGGTTATTGTTCCACCCATTTCGGGTGCCCTTCTCGTCCATGAGAACAAGGTTGTTGAGACCTAGTTTCAACGCAATATCGGCTAGAGTTTCTGAACGAACGAGTTTTGTACGAGCTTTAGTGAGAAATCCCTCTTGTTTCTTTTCAAATCTATCAAACAGGAATTTGGTAATGATAAAACCTAAAACGGAATCGCCCATAAACTCGAGGGTCTCAAAGGATTCATTGAATTGTTCATATTCTTTGAGTGAGGATTTGTGGGTAAAAGCACGTTGGTAGAAAGACAGGTTTTTTATTTTTGTACCGACGAGTTTTTCAATATCTTTTTGAGTGAAGTTCATATTGTTAAGAAGTGTTATTTTTTTAAGCCTTTTTGATGTAGTGAGGACTGAGGTACTTTTGGAGGTTCAAGTAGGTGACAACAACATCCGCTGGTGGCTGCAACAAATCCTTGAGTCTTTCGTCAAGAATGAGTTGGCGACCGTTTTCTGGGTGCTTGAGTCCCTTTTCAGTGATGTACTTGTTGATCGCCTTGGTAACCTCGGAGCGAGAAACGAGTTCTCCTTCGGCAAGTCCCAGGAAATTGCGCAACTTAGGTGTTACTTCTTGCTTACGGTTGAAGCCGTTGTTGGCAGCACGAGCGGCGGCCTTAGTTCCGTCTGGATCTTCTTGCGTATTCTTCACCTTACGAACGAGCTTGGTGAGAGACTTAACATCAGCGCGGAGCGCCGTAATTTCAGCTTGGATAGTTTCAATAGACATCTTATATCTTACATACGAGGTTAATCTTTAAGTCACAAAATGATCACAAGTAACTGAACAAATATGAGAAGTATTAAAATTATTGTTCGCGAATCGAGGTACTTCACGAAGTCGTGAACCACCGTTTTTATATCAAGTCTGGGCCTGTCTATAATTCTAAATGGTTCTTTTGGAAAATCACCTGGGCAACCACCGTGGCAACAATCGGCGGGGCATGGAACAACATTCGGACCCTTGCGAACTCCACAGAACTGGGTCTCCTTTGGGTCACGCACGTCTGAGTAGGCATAGCATCGACATTCCTCGATTACATTACACACCATATTATTATGTGTCAATATAATAATGGACACCGAAATTTATTCAGAAGCCGTGATCAAACGGTTCATGAAGAAAAATTTATTCTTCAATGACCCACTTCTTGAAAAATACTACGTGGCAAATAACATTGGAGCTTTCAGGAAGAGAGTAAGTAGAGTTCATGGCAAGGAAAATTTTGAAAAGATGGTGTATGCCTATGTTACCGACTCTATACGTGACATCATCATCAAGACTGCTGCCGAACTTTCCAGTTTTCTCAAATCGTCAGGTGACCTCGTTGTCTCCGGAGGTGAAGCCTTCAATATGTACCTGGATAGATCGGATCGCCTTGTCACAAGTGACATAGACACAAAGTTCATTCCTACGATTGCGTACGATGACAAATACTTTGGAAAACTTCAAGGTATCAAGTTGTTATTATGGAACAAATTGGGTGAATTGTCCAGACGCATTAACACAAAAGTCAAACAACGTCTTTCCCAGAGTACCAAAGTCGGGAGATTCTTAGGATTGGGTTTCTCTGAAAGTGGTCCATATATTACAAGGCGGTACCTTCTCATCAAAAAGAAAAAGACTCAAAATAACAGTTCACCAGGTAAAGGTGATATTTTCATTGATGTTGAACTCTTCGCCCTTGATCTAAACCTTAGGTATTACTCAATTGAGAAGGGGAGAATTGTCCAACACGTTCTTGGCGGTGTATTGGATATTCCTTTCATGCGACCTAAAGAGTTTGGATACGAGGCAATTCAATCAAAAAAGCAGGGTGTTACTTACAAAAACAAAGACACCGGTGAGATTGTCCATGACAAGCGTCTCTATGTAGCCGGGAAGCGCTTCCTCCTTGACGATGTGTATCTCATGCAGAAACTGGGTCTTCGTCCAGAGAAGAAGGCGAAAGATCAACAGCGTATGTTCAAGCTGTCTAAAATGATTACCAAAGATCCAAGAATCAAATCAACCGACAATATCAATACTATATATAATCGAACTCATAAAAACATAAGAAGTGTCCGTTATGTGTCAAGAAGAAAGGGTACGGTTAATATGACACAGGCGGCGAAGGTTAATCCAATGCGATACGCGGAGTTTACAACAAAGCCTCGGGAGGATCGTCTTTCCAAGCAGCTTGTTTATGGTGTGAAAACATCGGTACCAAATGTAAACATTCCAGGGTACGCCAAAACTCATGGGAATCAGCGATTCAACCTAAACAAACACCAGTGGATAAAGAATACTTCGAAGTCTTATGTGAAGAACGAATATAATTATAGACCAAAAAATGGTAAAAGCATTCCAAATGTGATTGACTATACCAAGTTATTGTATGGATATAAACCTGCACGGGACAAATGGGTGCCTCGCTCTATTATAAAGAAATCCGCGATGATTCCCTTTATTGGGTTAAAGAATTGAGACGCGTTTTACATATAATATGTTGTACAACACCCCAGCTAAAGGTGACGACGGACTCTACTTCGTAAAGGCTCTTGAAGATACCAAGCGAAAATGCCTCGTTCAATTGAACAAAGTGAAGGTTACTGATGTGTCAGGGGAGATGGTTTTTGATATTGTCTCAGAAGAGAACTTGAAGAAAATTACTGACATTGACGCGCTCAATCTTGATGCGGCCAGCGAAAATTGTGAAACTTGGTTCGGAAAGAAACTTTCTGAAAAGGTGATTCAAAGTGCATATACCCCAAGCCCCGATTCGACCAATCAGATTACAGGCGAGTGTATTGAAGTCACCAAGGCTTTCAATTCTCAGCAGGAACAAGTTGATCTTGAAATGGTTCAACCAGACAAGATTTGTGATGTTATTTTGGAATTCTCTGGCATTTGGTTTGCAAAAAAATCATTTGGTGCTTCATGGAATGTTGTCCAGGTCAGAGTTCATCCGGACCCAATCTTGGACACATACCCAGAAGAGTATGCTTTCGTGGATGACCAATAAAAAAAATTGTTATCATATATAAAAGATGATGAAGAAGGGTCGTGCTCAGAACCTCATGATGTTGGCTGCGGTCGCCGTGTTGGTCTATTTGCTCTTCACTATGAACAACAAGTCTGCTTATTCCATTCGTGAACGCGAATATGCGATGATCCAGGGTGCGCCAGCCGCTGCGGGCCCAGCTGCGGAGGTTCCAGCCCAAGGCAAGGGTTGTGGCATGGAGAAGGGCACCGGCCTCGCCTCCTCCCTCCTCCCACGCGAAGTTGCCTCCGCGGAGGACTTCGGTGAATTCGCCCCAGAGGACATCCTCGCTGGCCAAAACTTCCTCGAACCACGCCAACAAATCGGTTTCCCAGAGACCGTTGGCGGCGCGCTTAGAAACGCGAACCAACAAATTCGTGCCGAGCCTCCAAACGCCAAGGAACCATTTGTGTGGAACAACTCCACTATCGTCCCAGACGGCACTATGCGCCCCTTGTGCTAATTTTGCTTAAAGATTAAGCCTTAGTTTTATGTATATAATGTCAGTACCCAACGAACTTTCTGATAGCGTCACCAAGCTTGTGGAGCTCTCAAAACAACTTACTGAAGCAAAAGCTGATATCAAGATCCTAACCCAAGAAGAGAAGCGTCTCAAGGAAACTGTGAAAAGTCACATGGTTGGTCAGGGTATTGATACCATTAACCTCAGGAAAGGTAAAATTAGCCTTCGTAAATCCGTACGAAAGGGAAGTATGAACAAAGATGCCATTAGGGAAGGTCTTCTCAAGTTCTTTGGCGGAGATGAAGCCAAGCTGGAAGGGGCTCTTAACGCTATCCAGGACAACATTAAAGTAAAGGAATCAACTTCACTCTCATTAACTGGGATAAAAGAGAAGGCCGAGAAAGAAGATAAGTAATAACCATGGTTTGGAGTCAATACGTCTACGAAGCTACGGCGGGATATGATGTTCTCCCAAGCGATGAAGAAGATTTTGAAGATGACATTCATCTCAGTGTTGAAGATTGGCAAATCAAATACTCAGATGAACTATGGGAATTGTGGAGACGTGTTGAACAACTTATTCACGATGCATTCCTTGAACATACACTCATGACGGAATGTACATTTTCCGATTTCGCTGAGTTTTGTTACAATGATCATCACGATGATTGTGACTTTGTTTGGATTCCATATGAATCAAATTTGTCGTATATCTGGAGACATATCCAAGAATATTTGGAAGATACAGGTCTCTATGATGAATTCATGCCTGGCGCTACATTTGATCATTGGGTTAAGTTTGCAGCAGAGCATACTAAACAAAATAATATAGCTATATATTAACCATGCTCCCAGATATCACCTCCCAAAAAGTTGCCGTTCCAGCTGCTCTTTTTTTGGCGCTCAGCCCAGGCGTCCTCTTGACCACCGACGGGCGTTCTCTCAAGTTCGTAAACGGAAAGACCTCGCAAATGGCCACTATGTTCCATGCGCTTGTGTTCTTCCTCGTCTACAGTCTCATCGCGAAGGCGATGGGTCTCGTTTTGACGAAGACCGATTTGATCGTCACAACCACTCTCTTCTTGGCGCTCAGCCCAGGTCTCCTCTTGACTATTCCCCCAGGTTCTGGCGGTCTTCTCCGATCCGGACAAACGAGCATTCCCGCGGTGTTGACCCACGCGATTGTTTTCGCTATGATCTTCGCGCTTTTGCGTCGTCAATTTCCTCAGTTCTATTAGATAGGAGGATGAAGTATCTTGTGTTGGGACCAGCTTCGATGGGTATATACTCAATGATTGGAACCATGAAGGCACTTGAATCCCAGCTTGTAGATGTCAAGGAAATATCTGGGTCATCTGCGGGTTCTATTTTAGCTCTCTTTATGGCTTTGGGGATGTCTATAGATGAGATTTTGGAGGTGGCTCTTGATTTAGATGTCCCCAAATTTGTTAAATTGCGTATAGGATCCTTCTTTAACAAATTTGGTTTTGTTGATATGGACCCAATTCGTAAAAAACTTGTTGAAATATGTGGTTCCGATCCTACATTTGCGGAGTTGGATATGAAGATTTACATATCGGCATATTGTCTCAATAGTTCAACTACTGTGTACTTTTCTCGTGATACGCATCCCAGTATGAAAGTGATAGATGCCGTTTGTATGAGTATGGCTATACCTCTCATATTTGCATGTGGCAAATACGATGGTAAGAGTTACATAGACGGTGGAACACAAGAACAATATCCAATGGTACCCTTTCTTGATAAAAAGATACATGAAGTCACGTGTATCAAACTCAAAATGGATCGTGTCTATCAAGAAGAAATAAATAATCCACGGCAGTTTGTAGAATCCCTCATTCGTTCAACTATCACAAATAGAGTTGAATATGACGAAAAAACAACAATGATAGAAATAAATGTAGCTGATACTAATATATTCGACTTTAATATGTCTTATGAAGATAAGATTAAATTATATAATATAGGATATTACACCATTAAATAATTTGCTCCACTTTTTTGTTAAGTTAATATAAAACAATGGATGCGTGTGACCCAGACGCAGATATAGAAAACCTCCGGAAATTGATCAAGCTCAATACGGGGGTTACTATTAACTTAACAAGAAAAGAGATATGTGAAGCCTACCAAGATATTCAGGACAATAAGTTGCCCCTTCCACCAATGGTGATAAACTCTACGAGGACTTACCTCGTTGATAGAAAGTCTCCATTGAAACCAAACGATTATGAAAAACTTTTTGATTCGACCACAAAGCGTGTAGATCTTAAACGGATTGCTCGTAAGGTTGATCTCAAAAATGTTGAACAAATGACGAAGAGTCAACTTGTTGATGCGATTGGTAAGCGTCTTAGATACATGAAAGTGCATGAACCCGTCAAGATTGCGAGAAGACGGCGGAGTGTGTCTGTTAATAATAATGTAAACACAGCAGTGAATAACACAGCAGTGAACAATTTTAACAACCGGGTGAACAACGCAAACAATCGAGTGAATAACACAGCAGTGAATAACACAGCAGTGAACACCAATTTTAACCGTGTGAACAACAATGTGAATCGGTTGAACACCAATGTGAATCGAGTGAACAACTTGAATCGGGTGAACACCAATGTGAATCGAGTGAACAACTTGAATCGGGTGAACACCAATGTGAATCGGGTGAACACCAATGTAAATCGACCAGCGAATAAAAATTCAAAGGTGACATTTCCAACGGGTGGGTTATTTGGAAAGAACAGTAAACCAAAATTTTTAGGTGGTCAGGGAAAGCTGGCGGCGAAAAACAATAAGCCAAAGCCGGAGAAGAAAGGGGGGTTTTTATCAGGTCTTTTCGGAGGTGGTAAAAATAAGAACTTTATAGCCGCTAAAAAGTTTAAGGGTTCAAAAGACGGCTATGTTTTTAGAAACGGCGAAAAGGGATTGGGTTACTACTTAAATACTGGGAGGGTTCAAGGCCCACAGTTACCATCAACTTATACTAATCAACCAACCCCAACTATTGTACCAAAAAATGAAGATTTTTCTCTTGAATTAGCTGTCGCCAGAATTAAGCAACTTGGTCTAAAGAGAGAACAAAAGTTCCTTAATCAAATACAACTCGGCCGGGGCAAGAGAAAGGACGTTGTAGTGAGAGCTGAAGGGGCTAAACGCGAAGAAAATGAATTTTCTTCATTACTCGATAGTTTGAACATTTCAAACACAAATCGTAACGCCTTTAAGCGAAGAATGGCCACCGACGACTTCAAGCAGATTCAGGTTGAAGCAAAGATCAAGGCTGACGAGAAGGCGAATGTCACACGCTCAAACGAGGAAAAGATGGCCATGTTCTTGAAGACAACGGGTCTCACTAATACAAACAAAACCTTATTCTTGAACAAGGCTCGACGACATGGTATTGGAGAAGACATCGATACTCTTATTAAGGAGGCTCGTGATTTGGATGCTAAGAAGAAGCTTGAGAAACTCTCAAAGAAACAAGATGAGTTCCGCTCCATTCTTCAAACATACAACAAATTGAACGCCGCTGATAAAGAGGCTCTCGTTAAAGGTGTGGCTGAAACTGCCAATGTAAATACAATGCGAAAGATGGCAGATGATCTCGTTAAGAAACGAATAGAGGAAAAGAAGAGTGTGACAGCGCAAAATCTTCTCTCATTCTTAACACCCCTTCAAATTAATCAAACCAAAAAGAATGATTTTTTGCGTCGTTTCAGAAATGAAGACGTTAATATAAACTCAATCAAGGCAGAAGCTCTCAAGCTCCAAGAAAATGTTGGTTCTACCAAAAATGAAGCCCTTCGTATTAAGCTTAAGAAAAGCCTCGGGGAAATAGGTCTTAATCAAATTGAACAGAACTCCATTATGAAAAAGTTTACAAATGGTAATCGTAATATCGATAAGCTGATTCAAGAAGCCAAAACCCTAAAGGCGCAAAAGGGTGCTTCGAAGCTTGCGGAGGCTAAGAAAGAGTACCGGGAGTTCATAAACAGGTTACCAGGTCTCACCAATGCCGATATAACCGAGCTTACACAAAACAACAGTATGAACCGCAATAGAGCCAAGAAGATGTCTAATAAGCGCATTGAACAGACCAAAATTGATAACAAGCAGGAGTTTATCAAATTTATGACGGAATTGGGTATCACAAACAAGTATCGCGACGATCTACTTGATAACTTTAACTCCAACCAAATGAGTGCGAATGCTCTTAAGAATAAGGCAACCAAAATTGCCCGACAGATCAAGAGTGAAAAGGATTCCAAATTGAAGTCCGCATTAAATACGCGTCTTGATGAGCTTGGTCTCAGCCAAGTAAACAAGAATTCAATTATGAGAAAGTTTACAAATGGTAATCGTAATATCAATGGATTAATCCAAGAAGCTAAAAGTCTTAAATCCACTCGAAATGCGGAAAATATGAGCGCGAAACGCAAGGAGTTTTCCGAATTCCTCAATACTCTCCCAGGCCTCACAATCAATGATAAACGCAATCTCTTGAGTACAAATAACAGAAACCGTAACAAGGCAAAAGCACTCTCAAACCAGAGAATTGCGAAGCAGAAGGGAGATAAGAAGGCGCAATTTGAAAAGTTCCTCGTCAATCTTGGCCTCAATAATGGAGATAAAAAGAAGATGATGGAAAAGTACAACAGTGACACACTCACTGTGAACGCACTCCAAAAGGTTGCACAACAGTTGAAGAAAGAGAGGGTTCAACAACAAAAGTCCTTGAACAAGAATACCCTTATGAAATATTTGGAAACTGCTGATATTTCAAGAAACGCTAAGATCAATATTGAAAGGCGATTCAACACAAATCAGGGTAATCTTAGAACGCTTCAACTTGAAGTTAATAAGATGGTTAAGGATACCCGAAATGCTAAGATCACCGATAACAAGGCGAAATTAGTTTCAAAAGTGAAGGGGTCAATTCTATCAAATACGAATAAGAACGCGTTCATTCGTAGATTGAATGATGAAAATGCTAATATAACAGCCCTTCGTAGCGAGTTAAATGCGATGGTGGTAAAAATAATTGAAACTCAACGTGGCAAGGATCGTGATGAACTTGAGGAATATATGAAGACACAGGGGTTGTCATCAGAAAATCAAAGGGTGATTATCAGTAAGTTTAATGTGAATAATAAGATTGCATTGGACAACCTCAAACAAGAAGCGAATGCTATTTTGACAGCGCGCATCCAAGAAAAGAGAAAGGCTAACACCAATGTACTCGCAGATCATGGAAGAAAACTTGGTCTCACCAACCAGGAAATAAAGAACTTGACTAATAAATTGAACCGTGAAAAGTTGGAGCCATTGATGAATGAAGCGGTCGCCATATCTAAGAAGAAGGCTCAAAATGAGAAGAACGCTCTGAATCGTAAGAAATCTGACTACATAAACAAAATTGGTCTAAACGCCGATAACAAACGAAACATTTTGTCTCAAAATCTCAATTTTAACTCCACAAAATCATTGGCGAACAAAATGCTTCAAAATAAGATTATCGAAAAACGGTCTAAAAACCTGAAAAAATTGGAATTACATCTCAATACATTGAATCTCACCAACGATGAGAGACGGAAATTCTTTAACAATTTTAACAAGAATGTCAACTTGACTTCCATTATGAAAACTGCCACAGTCTATGAAACCCAAAAGAAGGCTAGTATTAAGGCTGGGCAACTCGCAAATCTTAAAAAGTTCTTGAATGAACAGGGTCTCAATAATGGTGAACAAAGACCATTCCTCAATAAGTTCAGTAAAAATCAAGATGATATGAATGCTCTCAAGGTGGATGCCAAAAAAGTTGCTAATAAAAAGTTCGCAGACTTGAAGGCCAAAAAGAGAGAGTCACTTGTGAATAGTCTTAAAAAAATGACTAATCTCTCCCAAAGTGACATAAATGGTATTCTTAAAAACTTTGATACTACCGACGTCAATACCAGTATATTGGCAAACAGAGCTAAAAAAATAAACAAGTCGAGGAAGAATCAAAAATATGCTCAAAGTGAAGAAGAGTTTTATAGCTACCTCGATACTCTTCAGAATCTCACACCCTCGAACAGAACCGAGATTACTTCAAAAATGAATGGCTATTTTACAAATTGGAACTCCATTAAACAATTGGCAACCAATACAGCCGTTCGCCGCGCTCAAGAGAGACGCGCCAATGAAAAGACCGATCTCGACAGGTATATGACAAACTTGGGCTTCAATAACAATTCAAAGAGAATATTCTTCAAAAATCTTGCTGATGGTAAGAATTTGAAGGTAGTTAAAAGTAATGCCAAGGCGTATAAAGTGGATTTGGATGCTAAGCGCAAATCTGTGGCTCGTAAGGAATTTTCAAGTCTGTTAAATACCCTCTATCTCGATAAGTCTGATCGAGATGCGTTATTGGAGAAGTTCAATGATGAGACAACCGGTCTCAACCAACTTCAAAATAATGCCCGCGAGAAAGAGGCAAAGACAATTGATAGAAATAGGGGTAAATTGACTTTGTACCTCAGTGACGATTTGAAGCTTGGGTCTTCAGATGTGAATCTATTGGTGAGGAACTATAACCAAGATCCAAAAAGTCTCAACTCTATTCGAAATAGAGGGAGACAGTTGAAGAATGCGAGAAATGAAGAAGAGCGCAAGGAGATTCGCAAACAAATTAGAGAATACCTCAACGGTCTCAATTTGTTGAATAATAAGAACAAACAGAATATTATAAGCAAAAATCTATCATATAACAATGCTAAGAATCAAGCTAATAAGATCCAGGAGTTCAAGAAAGTTGCGAAAAGGGGTTATGAACGCAACACACTCACGAATGCTATAAAGAATCTTTCCAATAAAGACCAAAAGGATTTGTTAAATAAATTCAACACACGAAATGTCACTTTGAACTCTATGTTGAATGAAGCAAAGGATCTTAAGGTGAAAAGGATTAGAGAAAAGAGAGCCCGTGAGAGAAATGAATTATATGGAATAATAAATAGTCTCAATATGAATGTTGCGGACAGAAATACAATTATGAACAAGTTCGATAAGTCTAATATGACTGTAAATGTTCTCCGTAATGAAGCTGTAAAGCTGAAAAACAAGAGGTCTATTCAAAAGCGTTCTCAAAATCGAGGCGAACTTGAAGATATTCTGAATAAGACAAACTTAAATTCTTCAAATAAGACGAGTATTCTCAATATTTTTAATTCTAACAAGAATTCCACTTTGACATCTTTGAGGGCAACTATCGAAGAACTTTCAAAGAGGAGAGCCGTCGAAAAGCGTCTCGCAACCCGAGTGGAGGTTGAGAAGTATCTCAAGAAGGTTGGTCTCTCCAACGCCAATACCGAAATGATTCTCAACAAGTTTAATGCCGACAATGGTATTTCATTGAAAGACGCCAGTAATGAAGCGAATACAATCTTCATTCAGAGGGTAGCGGAAAAGACGGCAAAAAATAGAGAGAATCTTGTACAGCATATAAATGGTCTCAACATTAGCAACGCTAACCGAGCCGCCATTCTAAAAAATTTCGATAGTGAAGCTGCGAGTTTGAACAAACTCAAAAATCGCGCGACTCAGATAAACACTGCCACCAAGGCTAAGACTGCGCAACGCAATGAACTATCCGATTACTTTAAGAGTTTGAATATCAACGGAACAGACTTACTTCAAAAGTATGACAATGGCATTTCAAATCCCGACAGACTCAAGAAGGAGGCTGATAATATTCGGAGAGAAATGAACGCTGTAATTGTCAATAAGAGAAAAGAGAATCTCACCGAGTACATGAACGATACATTCATTCCAAGTAAAAACCGGAAGGCGTTCCTCAATCGTGTTAAAGTAAATACGAATATGAACTCATTAAAGAGCAATATCAAAAACATGGATAATAGTATTCGCTCCCAAAAAGAGAAAGAAGCGAAGAATAGAGATGAGTTCTCTGTGTTCCTCAACGGACTTGAACTCACGAGTAAGGATAAAAATAACCTTCTCAAGAATTACAACGCGGGTAGGACTAATAAGAATGTTATTAGAAACCGAGCTCTTTCTATAAATGTTGGCGTCAAGAAGGAGGCTGCACAGCGCCGGGAACTATCCAATTATATCAATGGTACGGGTATCAATGGTAAGGCCATCCTCAATAAGTTCAACAGTGGTAGGTCAACCCTTAATAAACTCAAAAAGGAGGTTGATAAAGAGAAGTCACTTGCGAATGCCAGGGTTGTTAGTCAAAAGAAGGAGGATCTCGATAAATATATGAAGGGAATGAGACTAACAAACGCGAATAAAAAATCATTCATAAATCGAATTAAAGCTAATACGAATATGAATGCTATTAAAAGTGAAGTGAAAAAACTTAATACTTTTGCAAAGACTCGCAATGAAGATATTGCGCGTAAGAAGTCCGAACTTAAGGTTTACCTAAACACCCTCAATGATTTGACTAATACACAAAGAAACTCCTTTTTGAAGTTGATTGTCAATGAGACTTCTAATGTTAATAAAATCAAACTCAATGCTAACGCATTAAATAAAAGTGTCAAGGAAAAACGTGCGGTTCGGGAAGCTGCGGAAGAGGAAAAGAAGCGCAAAGAAGCTGAAGCCAAGAAGATTGCGACTGAAAATAAACTTCAGGATCATCTCATTAGTCTCAAACACCTGACAAGTAAAGAGATGGCGGAATATATGCTCAGTCTCAAAAATGGTAAAGCCGGTATTAACGATTTAATCACGGCGTCAAAGGCCAAGAATGCCGATAACGAAAAGGATAAGGATGTTATACGAAACTATGTGAGAAAAGCTTCCATTCCCCAATCCAGGAAGAATGTGTACCTCAAGCAGCTCAATGCACCTCACGTGGATATAACCCCCTTTAAGGGTCTTGTGAATGCGAATGTTGCGACAGAAAAAGCTGCTGTTGAGAAAATCGTTAAAAATGTTCAAGCTAAAATCAAGAAGTTGACAGATATTACCGCCAACGAACGAGTCGTATTAAGGAATAGACTGAAGACGGAACCGGCTGGCGATATCCTCAAAGAAGCTGAAAAAATAGATATGAACAGAAAGACCGCGAGAAGGGCGAAGGACAAACTGAAGAAGAACACCGCCGAATCGTTGCGAACCCTGACAAGTATCACACGCAATAACCGGAAGATGTTCATGAACCGCCTCAATAAGAATGGACAGCAAAAGGTTGTGGCTAATGCTACGGCTCTCAACAAGGAGAGAAAGGATGAGCAGGCTAGACAGAAGAAGAAGGAGGAGATGGAAAAGAAAATGATTGAAGATAAGAAGAAAGCCGAAGAAGCCAAAAAGAAGTTTGAAGAGGCTAAACGGAAAAGCCGGAACCGCGAAACAAAGCGAGTTGCCACTAGACTTCAAGGTCTCACTTCACTCGAGCGCGAGAACCGAAAGAAGTTTATGAACCGTTTGGCCACCAATGGAAGTGCTTCAAGGGTTTTAGCCGACGCCGAAGCCCTTAACAAGGACAGGAAAGATTCGGCTAAAAGGATACGAAACGGTGTTAAATGGAAACTCGAGAAGATTGGTGCACAGGGTTCCAATCTCGGGGCTCTAATGAAGAGATGGAATAATTCAAAGAACCAGACCATCTTTAACGAAGCTCGTAAGAAAGCGTCGGATAAGCAACCTCTACTCGACAAGATTATTCGTGAAATCCCCGGTAGATTTGGTCAATGGAGAAGGGGATGGGAAGACACCGTGCGTAAGGCGGATACACCACAAGAACTCCGAAGACTTGACAGTCTTCTTGACGAAAAATCAAAACTCCGCGCCGAAATTGAAAAAGCACCGATAGCGGAAGATAAGCGACGGGGTCAGCTTCGCTTTGTGATGAAGATGGCGAACGATGTCGGTAAAAGGCGGGCGGAACTTGCGAAAGACATCAAGGATAAGAGAGATGCGAAAGACGGGGAAACCAGGGATACCGCCACAAAGCTCCAATCTATGAATAAAGTGGGACGCGACAACAGAAAGCGTTTCATGAACAGAATTGCGGGTGGCGAAAGTAGTAAGATGGTATTGAAAAATGCCGACAAGTTACAGCGTAATCGCACAGCCAAACAGCGCCTTGAATCTGAGCGTAAAGAGAGAGAACGACAGCAGTCTCAACAGCGTAAGGAACAGGCGCAGAAGATCCGTGATTATGAAAAACAAAAGCAAGCTAAATTGAGAGGAAATACAGCAAAAATGCTACAAGGTATGAATGGACTTGAAAGAAAAAATAGACAGGAGTTTATACGGAGATTGGAAAGGGGTGAGGAACCTTCGAGGGTCATCTCCAATGCTCAGAAAAGATCAAAGAGTGCGGTTCGATATACCGAGAAAACGGCAGTTGGTGCCCGTACATCGCCACGAGCCACGCAACCACAAGGTCGGGTCGCTCCACGCACTAAAAAGTTGAGGTCTAAGAACCGAACTCGGTTACAGGTTGCCAAACAACGACAGAGTACAAGAAAATAATATATGTAGATATAAATGTCATCCCTATATGCGTATCTAGTGGGAAGACGTATGGAATACCTGGCCGAGGGAGACGTGGGCGTGAGCGAACCGGAACCAGAACCAGAACCGGAACTGGAAAATAGAGGTAAGTTTGGTTATATACTCATGGGTATTATGGGGTTAATATTGTCAAAGTTAAAGACTTAAAACAATTCTCAATTAATGGAGAATTGTGATGTATGTTGTGAAAAATTCAACAAAATAAATCACAAAAAGGTCAAATGTCCCTTCTGTGATTTACAAAGTTGTCGCGCTTGTTCGCAGAGGTATCTTCTCTCTATTTCAGACGACCCCCACTGTATGGGGTGTAAGAATATGTGGAATCGGGAGTTTGTAGATTCCTGGTGTACTCGTTACTTTAGAAACACGGAACTTCGTCGTCATCGAGAGACAATTCTATTTGAGAGAGAAAAGGTGCAAATGCCAGACACTCAGCCCGAAGTTGAGAGGATTTTGGCTATGCGTAGAATACATGCGATCATTAACCAACAAAGGTCAAGATTAATAGAATTACATCATAAACATGGTATATTCGTACCGCTCACAATATCTACACCAATACCCCAAGATATATTGGATCTCCGAGAAGATATGGAAGAAAGTTACAGGGAATTGGAGAGATTGAGGCATGGTGGTGAACTTGTCGTGGGCGAGCCACCAAAGAAATTTGTTCGTAAATGCCCTATGGAAGACTGTAAGGGTTTTATAAATGAGGATTGGTTTTGTGGGCTATGCGACAGACACTTTTGTGAACACTGTAACGAGGAGATAACCGAGGGTCATAAATGCGACCCCGGTGCCGTGGAAACTATGAAACTCATAAAGAAGGATACGAAACCATGCCCCAAATGTGGTACAATGATACAGAAGTTATCTGGGTGTGCACAAATGTGGTGTCCAGATTGTCACACAGCTTTTGATTGGAGAACTGGACAGATTGAGACGGGGAGAATTCACAATCCACATTACATGGAATTTAAAAGAGAAGGAATCTCTGGGAGAGAGCATGCCGATATCCCCTGTGGCGGAGTCCCCACATTCAGGGAACTGCGCGAAAGCAACGCACCAACTAAAGTGTTGGATTTTGCTATGATACTATACCACATAGACCGGGATCTCATATATAGGTATGGTGATGTATATGATGATGATAATCAATACCTCCGAGTCGCCTATATGCTCAACGAACTCGATGAGGTATTATTCAAAAAGGAACTTCAAAGGAGGGATAAACAAAGGGAGAGACATCGCGACATTACGAATATCTACAGGATGGTTTTGGATACCGGTGGCGATCTTCTCAGGCAATATGTTATTGATCCGAACAAAATGAAAGAAATTATGGATATAGCTAAAAAGTTGATCGAATATACAAATGGTATTATCAAAACCATTCAGAAGAGATATAATTGTGTGACGCCACCCATTATTAATATGTTTTAATAGTAGATGAAGGCTCGTGATACTATCTTACTAATTATGTCTGTCACAATATTATTATGTATTAATAATGGGATGAAGGCTACCAATAAGGTATTATTGACTATGTCTCTTATATTACTGTGTTTATACTTGATACCAAGTTATACAGAACCCAAAGTTGTAAAGGGTCTTGTGACATCTGATGAGATAAAGCACATCAAAGACTCGGCTAGAGTTCTTTTTCAGCAGTCAAGTGTAGGTGGTGGACAGAAGATAGACAAAACCGTTCGAGACAGTCAAACCGCATGGCTTAGTTTGAAGGATTCAGTGGTGAGGCGTGTATGCGAAAGGTGCGTATCTCTGACTGACAGACCCCTTGCGAACTGTGAAAAACTCCAGGTACTGAAATATAAACCGGGTGGATATTATAAACCTCACCAAGACGTCATACGTGAAAAGGGTTCTGATGAAAATAGACGAATGTATACAATAATATTGGCTCTCAATGACGATTACGAGGGTGGAGAGACTGAATTTCCAATTTTAGGAAAGAAATACAAGTTACAAAAAGGCGATGGACTCTTCTTTCACACTCTCAATAACTACGAACGAGTGACGGTCAAGGCTTTACACGGAGGGTCTCCTGTAAAGTCTGGGGAGAAGTGGATTTGTAATTTATGGGTGCATAAATACCCTTATAATTCGTGAGCTACTTTTTCACGATTCGCCATGTGAAGTGCTTCAACATCATTTTTGTTTTGTCCTACATAGGGAACGGCGTAGCCTTCCCTGCACATCCATTCATTGACATTGGTCCATTCGCCATCCTCACATACCCAGACCTCTGCCAGGATACGGCCAAATTTACCCCTAGAATCAGCTTCGGGACACCTCAGCTGGATCTCGATATCATCTTTTTCCGAGGCGACCGCTTTGAGGCACCATTCCTTGAGCTTCTTCTTGGAGAGAAGACCAAATTTCTTTTCTTCCAAATCACGCGTACGAGACTCTGGGGTGTCAATTCCAAGCAACCTCACTCTCTGTCTCGTACAGACGTCAAAGCCTAGATCTAGAGTGACATCGATTGTGTCTCCATCTACAACCTTCTCTAAAGAAGAGACTTTGTAGATGTATTCGCAAGTGGGTTGGGTATATGTTGACATATAGCATGAATATAGATTTTTATTGATACGACGCACAAATATTATAAGCAATTGTAACTCTACCCGGTTTTATACTGGGTTTAACCAAGTGATCTAAACTGGCAGGAAATATAAGAACCGAACCCTCTTTTATTTCTTCTACATTTCCTGTTTTAAACGTAGAAGTAGTATCATGAGGTGGTCTAAGAGGTACTGTACCACGTCTTTTAAAGACTAAAGATCCCTTTTCATTTTCATCATGTAGAATATAAACTACCGACAGCGAGGGATAAAAAAGTTTATCGTCTACGACAACTGGCGCCGCTACATGATTATGTTCTTCCTGATATTCACCCTCATTATACACATTCCACCAGCAGTTTTGTAATAAAAAATCAATACCTGGATCTTCATTGAATCCCAAAGTATGGAGCATTTTATCAATATTTTTAAAGACAATAGAATCTAGATGTTTTCGTTCCGTTAAAAATTTATTTTCCTTTTCGAACTTTTCATCGTCACCTTTATATAAACTTGTGTTAAACGTGCAATTATCAAATGGGTTATTTTTAGCTTTATCACTATTTTTCAAAATTATTGGTAATAATTTCTTCTTAATTTCCGAATGCTCCTCCAGTGTCTCCCAGAAAACGAACTCCGACGGAAAAAATTGTATACCCATTACAAAGTTTTTGCGTCTCCACTTTAAGTGATAAGTATCTTTTCATAATATTCATCCGAAATTTCACTCGCTATACATCGTCTCCCCGTATTTTTACATGCGATAGCGGTCGTCCCGCCACCAAGAAATGTATCCACGACTACATCACCTTCATTTGAATGTTTCTTGATGAGATCTTCGAACAACCTAATACTTTTCTGTGTCGGATGGAAACGTCCCATACCACTTTGTATGGGATACTTGTATATACCATTATCATATTCACCATTAAATACAGGTTTGCCCTTCTTGACACCCAAAACCGCTATTTCTCGGGAATTTGTTAGATAATTAACACGCGAATTTATAGGTTGTGGGTTCGTTTTAATCCACTCGATAAATCGTAATTGTTTAAATTTATGCTTTTCCATGAGTTCTTTGAGGTATGATAATTTCCATATATCAAAAAATATTATACAAGTACCACCGTCGCGCAACTTTTTGTAATAGAGTTTTATAAACTCCTCTAATTTGTCCATAGTAAAGTTTTCATCCCATTCTCCGTAGTTTGTTTTTACGCTATACTTAGTCCCATGAATTGTCCCATATTTTAGATAATTTTCTTTGGCGTTGGGTGCGTCGACTTTGTTTTTAGATGTATAGTCGTTCCATTCCTGCTCCGTCTTCGATAGATCTTTCCCCGAATCGATCGCGTCTCGCAATTTATTCATGCCCGTTTCGCGTGAGATGATATAGGGTGGATCGGTTAAAATGAGATCTACACTCTTATCAGCAAGAGAGTTGAGTAATTCGATACCATCACAATTCCGAATATCCATGTCAAATTATATAGTCATATCTTTAAATAAAACGAAAATCGCCACCCAAGTTAAAAACAATACACTAAAATCTAACAAATGACCACCCCACCTGAAAAGCGTTTTTGTGCAGCTCTCAAAGAGCTATGCGATATAGCTAGAGATGAAGGATGGGGCGATCCTCTCAACTATGGGCGCTCCAGGGAAATCGATCTCGCTATTAAACTTGGACATAGAGTATCTGATACACTCGCAGGGGCGGACGCTTATGATCAAGATGGAAATCCAGTAGAATACAAAACGACGACACAGGATTTAATACAAGGTACATATAACGGCGTATCGGTTTTTCCAACTTGGGAAGAACAGGAGGTCTACTTGAGAGAACAGAAAATTGGAAAATACAAGCACCATTATTTTGCTAGGTATGATGGTTCGACCGTAAAGGAGGCGTGGGTACTCACCAGTGAACAGGTTTTGGAACATTTACTACCAAAATTTAAAATGCAGTTTGAATCAAAAAAGTCAAAAAAGGACCCTCGCTTAGGATGTTCCATCTCGGCCGATATAATTAGAACGGGCGAATGGCTTGATATATAACATAAAGATTTCACGGCATACACATACAACATGACTACCTGGAAACCATCTATGGTGTTAAATGTAGTTCCAGGTTTTAAGGGGAAAATAACCGGAGGGGACGCTGACATGATACGTCGCGTGACGGCCATGTATCCCAAACCACCACCCCGTAAATGGCGTATCGATGAATGTATAAAAAAAACTGAATGGGATCCAAATAGTAAATCCAAAATAACAACAATATATTTACCACATGGTGAATTATATGATCCAATGAAACACAAGATAAAACCAAATTATATATCATACAAAGATCTAAAACGTAATAAAGAATATGATCGTTAATGATATAAATGCGTCATATATTCATTGCACTCTCCGTGGTATCACTCACGGCTCTCGCGGGTGCGGGAGTTGGCGTCGGTTCGTGGATCGCCTCCGTATCAAATGATACTCACTCACCCCACAAATAACTAAGTGATCTAGAAGTTGATAATCGTATATATTTGAATGGCCGCCACATTTATATTAATTTAAGATTATTAAAGCGAGTGATAAAACATAGATTATGGTTGATGTAGAAACACTCGCTAAAAAGATATATTCTCAACTGGGGGCTGGGTACAGTGAGAGAGTATATCATAATGCTATGGAAGTTCTATTGCGTCAATATAATGTTCAGTATGAGAGTGAGCGTATAGTTCAAATCCCATTTGAAGGACATGTAATTGGAAACCTGCGAGCCGATATAATCATAAATAATACAATTGTCCTTGAGTTTAAGACTATTAAGACTCTGAACGAGCAGTCGGAGTTACAGGCTCAAAACTACCTTCGTCTGATGGGACTGAAGATTGCGTACTTGATAAATTATCCTCCTCATCCGAATCGTGAAGTTGAGGTGCGTTGCATTGTTGTAGAAGAATAATGAAGGGAAACATCTTAACCATCATTTGGTAAAACTCCTGTCCCTCCTCATAGTACTTTTTAGGGTTATTAAGACCATCTGTAAGTAATTCGTTCGCTCTGTTTATATGATACTGTGCCTCATTTACACAGAAACGCTCGTACTTATACATTACTTGAGGATATACCAACTTCTTTAACTTTATATTGTTGGAATAAACTCCCATTTGAGTTCGTCACATATTTTCTTCCATATTTGATCTTGTGCGTATAATTTACTCTTAGACTTGAGGAGGGGGAAATACTGGAGATAGTCGTCTTCCCCCAAGAGTTCACAAAATTTATATAGAACGTAGGAATAGCTAAGAAAATTCTTTCGTTCACTTGGACAATTGTCGTCAAATGGCTTTTGAATATCCTTGAACATTATCCTTAATCGCTCTTCCAACTCCTGTGGCATATTTGGGGCTCTAATTCCATTGAGAATATTGGTTATATAGGGTACATGCTCGTAAAATTTGTTGAGTCTCAACTTTTTAAGAAGTCCCCTAATTTTGGAATGTGTAATATCTTCAAGGTTCTTAATTTTCATCTTTTTGAGTTCCGACCTCAATTGATCCATGACTTCATCGGGTATCGTCGTCATTTCCTGTGCCTGAAATTGACTAATCCACTCGTTGAAGTGATTCTCCCTCTTGTAGCTATAATTGACAATTTTCTCAGAAGTCTCTCGTTCTTCTCTATATGTCAACTCTTCACTAATGAGACATGCTAACACGAGCCCACATGAATCACATACAAGTTCACTCGCATCTTGAATGTGAATCACATTACTTGTACAGCACACCGGACATTGTTCTATATTACGCTGACCCGGTCTAGTTATGTTTTGATTTTCTACCTCTATGAGATAATCTCTAAATATGTCCTTCCTTTGAAGTCCTACGGTTTCCTTAACATTAAAAACATTATCGGTGTTTGTGACTTCTCCGGTTTCATCCGTATATTGATTCATATATGGCATACATTTAATCATATAATCAGACATCTCAGATTCGTACCTGGATTTATTGGTGGGATCTGTCTCAATAAGATTGGTCCAGTATTCAAGTTTATTTTTATATCTACTTAAAAAGTTTCCCTCCATTATACATAAGAATGTTGCTCAAACTTTTAAGTAATGTTTTGTACTTTTACAAAAGGTTGACGACACCTCGGGACTACAGTATAATTTCAGAAGAGCTGGAATATAGGATTGACTATAGAATGAAATATTATATTGAAGATCCATTTTGGTCTCAAGAGGAGAAGGATTGGGATGGTATCCTTGACGAATTCTACACACTCGCAACGGATAAGCAATTCAGGAATACAATTGTTCCACAAAATGTTAAAAATCTCACTCTCCGCGTTAAGTATTGGTATGGTGGTAAAATATATAAGTCTATCTCTAACGACATCAATTTTAAACCAGGCGAAAATGAATCCGAGGGTATGAAATTTAGTATCCCTTTGAGTAGTGTCTGGATTGTAGATCACGATGATAAACCACAGGTAAACATTACTGAAAAGGTGAAAAGGTACGCGGGACCGAGGAATGACTTCCATGGGCAGAGTGTACCCCTCGGGGAGTTTCTTTACTATACAACAAAAACCCTTCGAACAAAGTATCCAAAAATTATACTCAATAATTCGCTGGGTATGAAAAAGACGCTCATCAATCTCGAAGATTCCACAACCGATCTTTGTATACCTTAAGTATTACATCTCAAGGCGACAAAAACGATCCACGCCATGACAACATCGGCGGAATAGTGTTCATGTGTTGCGATGGAAAGGAGAGACCCAAAAATAGGCCACGCTGGCCAGAATATCCCACCCAAGTGATAGGCACTAACAAGATTGAATGATGTATGCCCAGAGAACATGAAATCATTACAGAACCCAAACGGTGGTTTGAGTTCACATTTTTTCATCGAAGGGTACGTTGTCACATAGTTTACGATCGCTCTGAACATATACATGAGTCCAAGTAATACAAGCATTGAATGTTGTTTATTACTCGACCATGATCCCCAAGACAACAGGACACCTATGACAGGTATGATAAGTGCGACGTCGCTCAACCAATCATATTTACTGAGATTGGGAAGGATTTGAAATCCAACATCATATATGGGGTCGTTTTCTCGAACATTGCGCCTGAATGATACATAATATCCAACAAGCATGTTCAGCGAGAGAGCACACAGTGCAAACGCCAAACTATGATCCATATTATATATCTATATTTAATTTTATTAGTCTTCGGATACCTTGGTAGCCATGTAGAACTTGAGTTCGCCCAGATTAGCGACATTATACTTTAGAATCAAAAACCTATTCCCTTCTTCCTGCATAAGCTGCACAGACGAAGCCATGCTCGTCGCTTTCGTAAAAATATTCAAATACCGGAGCGAGTACAGACCCTTCATTTCGGGACTCTCATCGAGGCATTCAATTGAAGTTTCCTGGTTGGCGAAATCTCCCTCGCAACGGAGACGAAGTTCTTTACCAACCCGTGTAATCTCAATATCCTGGCCAATGTTGGCCATGTCACGACACAATCTTTGAAAATCCGCAGATGGAAGGATAGTTACACTGGTCATGGTCACATCCGGCACTTCTATACGACTCTCATTAATGTCCAATAACTTCAATTGAAATTTTGTACTTGTTCTCTTGGATTCACTTGTAATCTCAATATCCATGAACTCCTTGGAATTAATTTCAATTGTGAGAACATCATTGTTTGTAATTGTTTTCAGGAGTTTGAAAGTATTTGAAATGTTAATTCCAGCAATAATTTCTTCTTGGTCACAGTGATATTGTTCAAAGTTATCCGATGAAAGAAACATGTCAACGAGCGAAGTTCGTGCTGTATCAAGTGTTACTACATACATACCCTGGGGGCGAAAGAAGATATTCACATCATTGAGAATGTCCTTGAGTACTTCAAATGTAGATTTAATAGCCGAAGCCTGTATTGTTACAAGTCTCATTTTACTAAAGGGGTGCGTTATATCTTTAAATCTGTTCAGAGTAAGCAACACCCTTATTGACATCGCGATTAATCTTCTGTTCAAGTTCCCTTGTCATAGCAGGCTGAAGAGCCTGTCCATAGCTTTCAAGTGAAAATATATCAGTATCATTTTCGTCGCTATCAAGTGTTGTCATGGAACACGCACCACTGAAACCCCAGTTACAGACTTCTTTATTTGGGAGTAGCGAATCCAACCAATTTTTAATTTCGTTCCCCACAAGAACTTTACCGTTTTTTGTCAACATCGTTGGAACCCGACTAATCTTGTTTCGATACGCAGGTGGAATACCCTGGGTGTTGATATTGTGGTAGTGTACAAGCTGTTTCAATTGCTGGTGCTGATTAATATATTCAATAACCTCCATGGAGTGTTTGCACCTGGGGCTGTATATCAATAGCGACATCTAACATGTACAAGGTTATTTTGTAAAAAAAAATTAACGCATAGTAGTAAATATGAAGTGGTCTTTGACGATCATGCTTATTGCCATCGTCCTGATACTGACAGTGAGACGCGAACCATTCACGGAAGTTTTTGGTTTCTCTGGATATACAAAACCAACTGGCACTATTCGCCTTGATGATGCCAGACCAGACCTTAACGGTTACAGTCAGGCGGAAGCTAATATCGACAATGACACAATGGAAGAATTTATTCTTCAAGCGAACAAAGAAATCGCTAAGCGTACAGGTATTTGTACTTACATTATTGAAACTACTTCTGTGAAGAAATATGTCAACGAAGAAGATAAGTCCATTTACGAGTGTATGTTTATGGTTGTTAAAAATACAGGATTTGCTTTTGGGTTCTCTGTAGTTGCGTCATATGAATCCGTGAATGGTGGAGTGAGGTTGGTGTCTCTCCGATCGCAGCCCCTCGATGTTCAGACCGTGTCCAATGTCACTCCTTTCGCCGAGAGCCGAGGTGGACAGGAATTTGTAAAGTACGACCTCGTAAAGGAGGCTGCTGTACCAACCCAAGGTGAGTTAGAATCGGCTAAAAATAATTTGAAGCAAATGTAATGATCAGCATCAATGAAGTAACTAAAATTGATGAAAAGAGAAAACAGATCAGGAAGGAGATATATACTCGTGTATATGAACAGTTTTCTCGTAAGATTAGACAATCTGTAGAACTTGGACACAAACAGGTATTTCTCACAGTCCCAACAATTGTCGTGGGGTATCCCACATTTGATAGAAGTGCGGCTGCGAGATATATCGCAAGACAGTTAAAACTGGGTGGTTTTGAAGTGAAACTTGTGAGTGATTATGATATATATGTATCTTGGGTGATACCTAAAAAAGTAAAAGAGAAGGTGGATGAACCGGATGAAACAGAGTTCCCCGACTTGATGAACCTTAAGAAGATGGCGGATAGATACAGAGCTTAAAGTTTTACTAATATAAAGATGTATATAAACATGGCTGATAATCTCAATGTGTTATGTGAAGCTAAAAAGGAGTACATGGGACAACTTTACATGCTCATGTGTCCACCAATGATTGAAGTTTTTCAGGGTATGTACGACGAATCTACAAAGCTTTCCAAGGGGAGAAAGACTCTCATTATGTTCCAGAAACTACTGAAGGAAGTCCCAAATTGGTCTAACGCCATGTCGAAACAACACACCGACAACATTACAAACAGGTGCGCTTGGTTCAATGATCTTCTTGCGGCTGTTTTTGTTGCGTCTACTAAAATTCTATCCGCCGTCCGTCTCAAGGCAGATAACAAGAAGATTAGCCTCAAGTTGCCAAGCAATGAGGTTTTCGTCCAGGCTTGCTATAACAATGTTGCCAAGGATCTCTACAAGGATCCATATGTATTCCATGAAGAACAAAGCGAGTACGTTCGAGATGAAGAATTGACTCGTCGTTTCTCTGTGTGTATTGAAGCCACTGTAAAGGAACTTATTCCAGTTCAGGAAATCCTCCAGACTTATATGTCTCAATCAGCGGAACTGCGCGATATTGATCTTGACGGCGAGGTTCATGATAGCGAGGATCCAGATGTTTTTGATGGACCCCTCGAGGAGAATGCTTTCCCGGAAACAGAGCCACTTCCAGAAGAACCAGCGTTGGATGCGCCATGTGATGAACCCATTCAGCCAACTGGTCTTGAAAATGAGTTCAAGACCGTTCCGGGTGTCCAGGACCCAGCTCCGGAGCCAGTCACGGGTTCCATTCCCACGGAACCAGAACCAATGCCAGAACCTTTTGAGGAAGAACTTGATGATGGTGTCTTATTTGGTGATGCCCCAGAACAGCGTGTAAAAAAAACTGCGTATAATTAAATGGAAGATTTGTCCGAATATCTCCGTGACCCAATGAGCGCCGCCATTATAGCGGCGGCTATTACAGCTGGTTACATTCATGTCAAGGCGCAGTTAAATAACGAAGGTAAGTTGGAACTCAATAAGTATACCAAGCCAGCGATTTTAAATGCGATCCTTGTTTACTTTGTTGTCGCGAATGGTCTCGGACAGAGAGAGGCTATTTCTAACGACCCTTTCTAACTTAAAGATTTACCCCTACAAATAAGAAAATGGCGTCTGTCAGTGCGTTTAACGACATGCTTTCCCAATTTCTTGTGGAATTGCACAAGACTTTTCCAGATGAAACCGGAATTAAGAAAATGACTACATCTTTTGAAATGCTCAAGAAGACGAATCCACGACTCATTGTTGATGGGTTCATGAAAGGTGTTACCCCGTATGCCGATAAGATCTCGGCGAAGGATGAATCCTTCCTCCTTGAAGAAATTGAAAAAATTGATCTATTGAAAGATCTTAACATCAAGAACTATTGGGATCACATGAGCGTAAATACAAAGGCTGCGACCTGGCAATATCTCCAGACCCTTTACATGTTGGGCACTACCATTACCGCAATTCCAGCCGAAACACTTTCTCTCATTGAAGGTATCGCCAAGGATTGTGCCGACAAGATGGAAACAAATGGTGGTGAAATTGACCAAGACGCTCTTATGAGCATGATGGGTAACATGCTTGGTAGTCTTCCAAAAAAATAAACCTCTAGCTATACTAAATGAAGGCCTGGTTTGAAGACCCCCAGCAAATTGTCCGGGTAGATCAAGTCACACAATTTTGGCCAAACCGTGATCAAACACCAGAAGACAGAATCAATGCTGCTTCTCGTTTTGTGATCTACGTGTGTTGCGTTATTTACCTGACCCGTCGTGACCCAAGAATATTTGTTCTTGGTGTTACCGTTCTCAGCGTTCTTTATATTCTCTACAAGTCAAAAATGGTTAAGGAAACCTATAAAGCGGCTTCAAAAGGGGTTATTAATGGGTGTCAAATGCCAACAGAAGATAACCCAATGGGTAATGTTCTTATTACAGATTACACTGACGCTCCTAACCGCCTCGAAGCCTGTTATTACCCAACAGTTAAGCCACTCATCAAAAGTATGATAGATGATCGTATTCCATACGATTCTGGCCGTTCTCGCTCAGCGCTCCCCCAATACCAGCGCAACGCGGCGGCTCGTCAATTTGTTACATCACCCGTTTCTAAAATTCCAGGCGACCAAACATCATTCGCGGAATGGTGCTATGGGAATAAGGGTGGTCGCGATTGCCGAACAAATCCAGAAATGTGCAATCCAAATGCCCGTGGTGTTCAGCTTGAAGCGTTTGCCGGACTTGATCCAGCGGGTGATAGCCGAGTTTCTCACAGAGGTCATGGCATTGGACCAGCTTAGATATAAATATTCTCGTATAATAATAAATGGCGTACCAACTTCAACCCGGTCTTGCCATCGTTCAGAATTCAGGTGCTATACCAGCAGTGAAGCCCACTGAAGAGATCTTCACATACCCCCAGCCCAGTTCCATTAACTGTGGTTCATGCCGACCAAACACTATGTTGTATGGTACATCTCCATACATGGCGGGTAAGGGTTCTCCAGCGCAGAACATTGATGTGAGTGATGAACTTCGACCACAATCAACTACTCGTTTCGGCAAAGTTATTGTTCCAACCTATGAGCGTAACCTCTTCCCACTTTCCAATATGGAGTGCAAGGTCCCCCTTCGCACATTGAGTTATGAGCCAGAAAGTACCCGTGCGGAACTCCAGAACGGACTCTTCCAACAAAGATACGCTAATAAAAATGTTACTAGAAAATAAGAATGGCCGATCCTATTTCACTTGCAGCCGTCGCTGGTTTAATTTACGTTGGTAGGACTTTGAGCAATAAGCCCGAAGTACAACCACAACCACAACCACAACCAGTGCCAGTTGTTCAACAGCCACAAGTTACATATGATGAAAACCCGGTTCCACGATTCGAAGAACGAGAGTTTGAACCACAAGTGGAGATACCACAAAAGAGAGAAATGGAAAGTTTCGCCGACATTAGTCGCCAACAACGAAGTGGTGGTCAGGAGATTCTCGACATGCGCAACCGAATGTTTGACACTGGTCGTATGAATAACCTTTCGCCAATCGAGAAACAAATGGTTGGCCCTGGCTTGGGTGTGGGCGCAGATACTCCATCTCAGGGCGGTTTCCAACAGTTATTCCGAGTGAATCCAATTAACGTTGGTGAATACCGTCTCACTACACTCCCAGGCCGTTCGGGTCCAGCCGGTGATATCGGCGGTGGCCGAGCTTCGGTTGGTGGTCAACTGACACATAATAAACCAGAAACCACGGCACACCTTCCAAGTCGTCTCCCAGCCATGGCGGGACGGGCTCAGGGTATGTCGGGTGCTACCCCAAGAGCAAGTCACCAGAAGACTATGCGAAGCACAAATCGTGCGCAAACTGGTCTTCGCGAAGATGGTCTCGGCTTTAACGGCGCGAAGCGATTCGTTTCAGCCCAAACAATGACACAGGACCCAACTCGCTTCAAGAGTGATCGTAATGACGTACAATTTGCTCACGCGAGTCATGCGGCTCCAGGTATTACAAACTTCAGTGGCGCTTACTCTACAAGTGCGGCTGCTCAAATTACAACAAAGAATAACGAAGAATTGATGAAGTATGGTTTCCGTCCAGAAGATCGTAGAGGTAAGGCGAGTCGTATGGGTAACAGAGGTCGTATGAATGTCAGAGAAAGTGCTCTCAAGCAGGGTGGCGCCTTAACAGCGGTTCGATCCGATAACAGCCGTGTCGATGGGCGCGTTGGACCAGCAAATGGTGGTTGGACGCAAAACTACCAGCAGAAGCCTTTCCATCAATTCAACGCCTATAAGGGCAATGAAAACCCCAACTCAAGAAGTTTGGATCTCGCGAAGAAACAACTCCAGAACAACCCATTGTCACACCACATTTATTAGATTTATTCCAATCCAATTTAAACAAAAACAACCATTAAAATATTGTGCCTATATTTTAATGATTGGTCCTTTAACCGACTTAAACGACATCCCGCATAAGGTTCAGTATATTACCATTGATTCTGCCGATGTAAAACCACATACTGGAGCGGATCCACTAAGGAAGCGTCACACACCCGTCACACTCGATCTGGATTTATATTCAAATATACATTTTGAGGGTATGTCACAAGTCATCGGGTTAAAAATCGTCGACGCGTACTTCATGCAGGTCGGTGGCGCCGGCGCCAGAGACGGTGGAGTTGCCAGACTTATAGATATCATATGCCCGCAAATTCCCACACCTGGGCAGTTATTAACGACTAGAGGACACGTACTGGCGCGATGTCCACTCGAGGGTAATGCGGTTCCGACTGGGGACGATTATAGATTTGATAAACAGACTAGGCTCATGACTCGTAAAACAAACTATTTTAACCCCATCTCGATCAAAAAGTTGGATTTTTCATTCTACGAGCTTGGTGCAGACGATGTCTACCAGGGACTTCAAAATACGCGTGAATGGACTATTACATTAGAAGTAACGACCATTGACCCAAAGGAAAAGCCTATAAACAAAGATCAACAAATGTTAGAGGTAATGCAGAGCTTGCTTGTAAAGATGGATTCATTGAACAAAAATGTGCGTCGCTTGCCTGATAAACCACCAGAACCACCAAAGGAGAAGTATTCTTTTGGATTACTTGTGTTAATTTTAGTAACCATTTTTGGGGGTTTCGTTTGGTCCGTGAATCGAGAATAATTTACTAACACAGATGTTGAACTGCCTGAGTAAATGAGAAATGAGAAATGAGAAAATTATTGATTACTTTTTCGCGGGTGTAGTCTTCTTGGTAACAGTTTTCTTGGTCGCGGTCGCCTTTGGCTTGGCAGCTGGTTCTGGGGTGGCCTTTTTAGCGACTGGCGCTTCATCCGCCTTATTACACTTGCACATGCATGGTGGGCCCTCTGGTCCTTCTGGACCAACGGGTCCCATTGGACCGGCTGGGCCACGACCACCTCCCCCTGGGCCATCGTCGGCCATCTTCAACAAGAGTTGGTAGAGGCGGGTCTTATCAAGTCTCGTGCGCTTAAGTTCTTCCTTAATTTCATCACGAATAGCTTCCATTGTATTATATATAAAAGAGAGATTATCTTTATACTAAATGATCATCATAGGTGGACATCTCAATAGTGGGATAGGTCAGCATGCATACAAATATACAAAGGTATTCGACAAATCCACATATCATCTTATAGGTACCGAAATTCCAGAGGGGGAGCACGGTCTTCTTTTCCTGTTACCGATCAAACCCCACCTGGATTATATACAGTATGCGAGGTCTCGAATTGAGAATTTGGCAATCATGACTGTATGCGAAACGGAGACTGTACATGAGGATTACGGTCTCATTATGAAAGAGACAACGAGGGTCGCGGTTCCAAGTGAGTTTTGTAAAAGAGTTCTCTCTAGACAATTCCCAGATAACGAGTTTTACATTATTCATGCCCATATTCCACCGCCTTCAACACCATATACATTTTACCATATTGGGAATATAATGGACGATAGGAAAAATTTCCGGGGAATATTGGAGTCGTTTGTACGTCTAAATAAGCCGGACGCGAGACTAGTTGTCAAAGCGACCTGTAACTCGAACGTTGATATTAAACTTCCAAATGTTGAAGTTATTAACGGACTCATCTCGGATGAAGAAATGGATAAACTTCACAGCCGCTGTGACTGTTATGTGAGTTTTTCAAAGTCTGAAGGTGTTGGTATGGGACCGGTCGAGGCGGCGTTGCGGGACAAGCCTGTAATTATCACAAACTATGGTGGATCGCCGGAGTATATGAAGACACCATATACAATTGACTGTGAACTTCAAGAGTTGGAGAAGGATGACTTCCTCTTCAAACGGGGGATGATTTGGGGTAAACCCAATCCCAGCCAACTCTTGGAATTCATGGAGGATGCATATACTAAGAAGCTTCGTTATATGGATCACACATACACAAAAAAATTAGTTAGTAAGGAGAACATCTTACAAGAGTTCATCCTGAATATAATTGGCGCCGAGAACAACGAGTCCGATGACAATGGTTCCATTCATTAGGGAATCTTGTTGAGCGATCATAGTCATGACAATATCATCAATGACTTTGATACCAGTTGGCTTCTTCAAAATACGAGGAACAATAATGTTTATTGCGATGTAGAGCGCCATCGATATGATTACAGGTCTAAGAGTTTCCTGATCTAACATGTTGTTTACAGTACTATCGGATTTTAATTCCATCTAATTTGCTGAGAAGGTCACTCACATCCACTTTATCTCCGATTTTTGACGAGGTGACTTGGTGCTTGCGGCAGTAGTCACCACACACAGCCTTGAAGCGACAGGGCTTACCAGACATTGTCGTTGCACAGCAAATTTTATGCGATGTACGCTGTTCAGGTACATTTTCTTTGGGTGGTGCCTTAAGGACGACAACCGAAGAATTCTTTCTTGTATTTTCATGTTTTACATATGCCATTTTACATTTCCAAGTTGCATCCGCCAATCTGTAACACTTTTCATTTGGTTCGCCAAGACGGTACATTTTTACCGCATTGGCGAGGCAGGTAGACCACATAGAATCACGAATCACTTCCATTTTTAATTTGAATATTTCGATGTATGGAGACGACTTAGGTTATTAAAACAATATACATAATTCCAATCATCATAAACACTGCTGTACCAATGATGGTGAACATAATGGTTCTTAGGCTATGATCCTCGTTGTCCACGGTTTCCATAATTTGTATTATAGTTTCAGTTTCGGGTATTACACGGTCATTGTTTACACCCAAAATAATGTGATTATTTGGTTGTACAAAAACCACATAATCATCCATGGAATGTTATGCCCTCTCTATTTTAAGCTTCTCCGCCAATTTCGGCTAAATATACGTCAACTTCACCAATAAAGTCTGGACACTTCTC
>Ga0228615_1000221_pt1 | contig 33489 bp, 28 predicted proteins | sample 16DmetaG_FD_190530 | JGI IMG/M metagenome (GOLD analysis project Ga0228615, IMG submission 190530) | Seawater microbial communities from Monterey Bay, California, United States - 16D | ecosystem: Environmental > Aquatic > Marine > Coastal | place: USA: California | collected 2016-10-17
GATACGGTGTACATAAGTTTCTGGGATATTAGGCAGATCATAGTTGATTACCAATGCAAGATCATCTACATCAATACCACGAGCTGCTATATCAGTAGCTACAAGTATATGAATCTTTCCATCTTTAAATGCTTTCAGCGATTTCTGTCTAGATGCTTGAGATTTGTTCCCATGTATAGCTTCTGCTTTGAAACCTGACCTGTTCAGCACTTTGACGATCTTATTAGCACCATGTTTCGTTCTGGAGAATACTAGGGTAGAAACCTGACCTTTTTCATTGAGAATATCTTGTAACAGTACTCCTTTGTTTTTCTTACTGACCTTATATACCGCTTGTTCTACCTTCTCAGCTGTAGCCTGATCAGGTTTGATGGTTATTCTTTCAAATTTGTTTCCTAGTAGTGTTTGAGAGATCTCTACAATATCCTTAGGCATTGTAGCCGAGAATAATAGTGATTGTCTATTTTGTGGTAATAGCTTAATGATCTTACGCACATCATGAATAAAACCCATATCTAACATATGATCTGCTTCATCAAGTACGATATATTGGATATCACTTAGAGATATAAATCTTTGATTGATAAGGTCCAAAAGGCGACCAGGGGTAGCGACTAATACATCAACACCTTTATCAAGTCTAGCGGTTTGCTTTCCTTGTTTAACCCCGCCAAATATTACAGTGGTAGAGATGTTACGTGCATATTTGGTGTATTCTACAAAGTTGTCAGCGATTTGAATAGCTAGCTCTCTAGTCGGAGTTACTACCAATGCTTTGATTTTCTTCTTGCCCTTCTCCCGCTCTACATCATTGTAGATCTGTTGGATGATCGGTATTGCAAATGCTGCGGTTTTACCGGTACCTGTCTGTGCACATCCTAGTAAGTCCTTTTTGTCTAACAAGATTGGAATTGACTGTGCTTGTATTGGGCTAGGTGTTGCGTACCCTTTGTCTTCGAGCGCCTTGAGGATTGGCTCGATTAAACCTAATTGCTTGAATGTCATACTATATATATATTAAGCAAAGGTATAATAATAGTTGAAATGAATGGTATCATTATACACATTATACCTGTGCTAGTATTGTCATAAAAAATGTTTGTGACTAGCAAAAATGCTAATCATCAGTATAAAGCCAAGTATCTTAAACGTTTAAGTAGATATTTGGCGTTTATTAAAATAAACCGATATGATCAACTAATTATGCTCATCATCAGTAAATCAATCTAGTAGTAATAAAGTAAATAGGTCGAACAAAAAAACGAGCAGTTAAGCATCCGCAGGAGTAGAATCAGAGATATAGCTTGACGGAATTATTATACTCTAATCATGTTGGTCTTTGATGGCTTGGAGAAGATAGCCAAATCGCACCGAAAATTGAAATGTTACTAACCTCACTAGATTAGCAAGAAAAAGCCATCAACACAAGTGTTGATGGCAAGTAATTTTTTAAAGTATATGTTGAGTTTAGTTAACTGATTAGCTAGTAAGTAGTTCAACACTCACCAAACATTTACCCATTTACTACTTTTACGTTTACGGCATTAAGCCCTTTACGCCCTTCTACTAATTCAAACTCTACGTTGTCACCTTCACGTACGTCGTCTTCTAGACCCGTTACATGTACGAAGTGTTCTTTGTTGGTTCCTTCTTCTGTGATAAACCCAAACCCTTTGGATTCGTTGAAGAATTTTACAGTTCCTGTACTCATTGTAATGTATTATGTTGTGAGGCACTTTATTACCTCGTAATTATTAATGTACGCAAGTTAGTTAGTAACTCACAACTTACTAAACATCTAAAGGAATAAATTTGCTATAAAGTTTCACTAAAATTGAAACGAAAAGTGGAAATATCAAGTCAATTCTCTTTAGTCTCAATGATAATAGGTATTTCAGGTGTAAATAATAATTTATCTTTCCAGTATGAAAATACGAATAAAGGACTCATCTATACGGCTGAGACTCTCCAAAAAGGATGTAAATATCTTGTCTGAGGAAGGTTGTGTACTCTCAGAATGCCAAATTACTGTCGGAAATACATTGAAATATATGATATCACTATCGGATAAGGAGGAGATATCAATAAAAATGAAATATAATACTATCGACCTCAAAGTGCCACATGACCAATTGGAAGCATTTCTAAAGGAAGATAAGGTCGGTTTTGAACACATTATAGTTAATGGTGTCGAAGGTGGTCTTCATATATTAGTTGAAAAAGACTTTCAATGTTTAGTGCCTAGAGTACAAGAAGATGAAACTAACCTATATACCAATCCACAAGCCAAATAATGGAAAAGACGAAAGGTGTAAAAGAAGTATTTATCTTAAAAATGAATCAAGGAGAATTGAAACCCATACAGGATTATGTAATCATTGAGCAACCATTGGAAATCAGGATACGACATAGAGGAAGACTGAGTCAGATCGCAATTACTATGCGGACACCAGGATTTGATATAGACTTGGCTAGTGGATTTCTTTTTACTGAAGGAATAGTGACTGATATCTCAGATGTATTAGAGTATCAGGTGATTGATGATAATGTAATTGAAGTATTGCTAAAGGATCGGGCTAATTTACCAGATGGGCTTCTACATCGCAATACATTTATGAGTAGTAGTTGTGGTATTTGCGGCAAAACTTCTCTAGATATGATCAAGACGAATACTCAATACCTGCCATGGGCGTCTAAATTTACTGTTAGTCAAAGTATAATAGTTTCACTCAGAGATCAGCTAGATGACATGCAGAATTTGTTTAGCATCACCGGAGGAAATCATGCGGTGGCTCTATTTGACCTAGAAGCTAATCTATTGCATGTAGCTGAAGACGTCGGTAGACATAATGCTATGGATAAGCTTGTTGGGAACAGATTGAAGAGTGGTAATTTACCTTTAAATAAAACTATTTGTTTACTAAGTGGACGCGCGAGTTTTGAATTGATCCAAAAAGCTATGATGGCAGGTATAGGCTGCATAGTAGCAGTAGGTGCACCATCAAGTTTAGCAATAAAATTAGCAGAGGAATGTGGAATGACCTTGATAGGATTTTTGAAAAGTGAAGGGGGTAATGTGTATTGTGGAAAGGAGAGAGTAAATATTTAGGCATTTAGTTATGTGATTGAAATGGCTATTAAATTTTTATCATGGGAAATCAGATCTGGATGACCAAACTCAATCAAATACTAATATTCTCCACAATTTATTAACATTTCCAAAGAAAATAATTTTTCGTGAGGATTTGTTAAATTATGATATTTATATTAGGAGATCTTAAATTAAATAAAGCACAATTACTATGAAGAATTCTGTCCTAAAGTTCAGTTTATTATTTATTACTTTTATTAGTTGTAATTATTCCTTTGCACAAGTCACCACAGCGAGTATGAGTGGTTCGATTATGTCTGAGAATGAAGAGTTAATTGGGGCTACAATATTAGCCACACACTTGCCTTCAGGGGCTGCTTATGGAGCTATTGCAAATGAAAAGGGTAAGTACAATCTTCCAAATATGAGAATAGGAGGACCATATAGAATAGAAACGAGCTATATCGGTTATACTAACATTAACATGGAAAATATTTTTTTAACTCTAGGTCAAAAATTAAAATTAGACTTTGAGTTGGTAGCGGAAGGGGTAACTATTGGAGGTGTGGAAATAATAGGCGCGTTGGATCCAATACTTAATGGTGAGAAAACTGGTGCAAGTACAACTATTGGAAGGGACGAATTGAAAAATTTACCTACTATCTCAAGATCAGCTGAGGATTATACTAGGTTAAATCCAATGTCTGCCAAAGGCGGTTCATTTGCAGGGCGTAATGATCAGTTTAATAATTACAGTTTGAATGGTACAATATTCAATAATCCATTTGGCTTGGATGCTGCCACTCCAGGTGGTCAGTCAGATGCACAGCCGGTGTCACTTGATGCGATTGATCAAATATCAGTTAATATAGCTCCTTATGATATTACACAATCAGGTTTTACAGGAGCTTCAATAAACGCGGTTACAAAATCGGGAACTAATAATTTTGAAGGTACGGCGTATGGATTTTATCGCAATAGTGCAATGACCGGTGGAAAAGTAAATGATACTGAGGTGCCAACGGGCGATCTCTCATCACTACAAACAGGTTTTTCAATTGGTGGTCCACTTATCAAAAATAAGGCATTCTTTTTTGCTAATCTGGAAATTACAAAAAGATCAGATCTAGGATCTTTGTTTGAACCGAATACAGGGTCGGGAGCTAGCAATGAGTCAAGAGTATTACAATCGGATATGCAATTAATTTCTGATTTGCTTATGTCAGAGCATGGCTATGATACTGGTGAATTTTCCAATTTTAGAAACAATAGAGATAATACAAAAGGAATAATTAAATTAGATTTTAACCTAAATAAAAATCATAAATTATCTGCATCATATAATTTTTTAGATGCTTTCAAAGAGCAACCTGCTCACCCTTCTGCGCTTGGTAGAAGAGGTCCAGATTTTACTACTCTTCAGTTTCAAAATAGCGGGTATAGAATAAATAATAAAATTAACTCAGGAATCATAGAATTGAATTCTGTATTCGGGTCTGGTATGGCAAATAATTTAAAAGTGGGATATACCACATTTAGAGATAATAGAAACCCTTTTTCTGAACCATTTCCTGTGTTGAATATTTCGAAGAACGGTATTAACTATATTATTGCTGGACATGAACCATTTTCTGTAAATAATGTACTTAGTCAAAATGTGTTTCAAATTACAAATGATTTTAATTTGTATAAAAACAATCACAGTTTAACTTTTGGAACCTCGTTTGAGAAATTCAGTTTTGATAATTCATTCAACTTAACATCATATGGATTTAGATTGTTTGCTCCAGGAGTTGATATTAGTGAAGCAGAGGCTTTGATTAAATCAGATGACTTTGCAGGAGAAGTACAAGCTGCTCGAGATGCATTTACCAATAACAATACAGATGATAGCTGGGCATTGGCTCAAACTAAATTAGGGCAATGGTCTTTGTATGCACAGGATGAGTATCAAGCGAATGACAAACTATCTTTAACTTTTGGATTAAGAATAGATATGCCACTTTATTTCAATACGGCAGATCTAATTCAAGAAAATATAGATAGAAAAGGTGGCTCCATAGATGATGGAGGAGTCTATGCACCAGACGTAACTTATTACAATGACAAGGGAGAAGCTATAAATTACAACCATACTGATCTTCCTGCTGGAAATATTTTATTTAATCCAAGGCTTGGATTTAATTACGATGTTGAAGGTGATAGATCATCACAGATTAGAGGAGGAACTGGTCTTTTTTCAGGACGATTTCCAGCGGTATGGATAGGTAACCAAGTTGCTAATCCAGATTTCTTCTTTTATAATATGACTGATCCTGATTTTAAATTTCCTCAAGTGTGGAGAACGAGTTTAGGATTTGATAAGAAAATTAAAGATTGGACGGGTACTGTAGATTTACTTTACACGAAAGATCTACATGCGCAGATGGTTCAAAATCAAGGATTAAAACTACCAACAAATACTCTTAATGGTGTAGATAATAGACCAATATATGGTGCTGAAGATAGAGCTGAAGGTCCATTTGGGGGTTCTACAAATGCATATGTATTTACTAATACAGATAAAGGATATTCTTTTAATGCCTCATTCCAATTGCAAAGATCTTGGGCTAATAATTTTGTTATGGTTGGGTATAATTACTTGAAAGCTGAAGAAGTAAATTCTGTGGATGCTGAAATTTCATCTGATGCATACGACAGAAATCCGGCAAATATATCACATACAAATGAAGCTGATTTAGCACCTTCATTGTATGGAAATAAGCATAGATTCATAGCAGCAATGTCTAAGAAATTTGAATACGGAGAAAGGTATGCAACTACGGTTTCTTTATTTGGCGAATATGCACAAGGAGCCAGGTTTAGCTATACTTATGCTGGAGATATCAATAATGATGGATCAGGCTTAAATGATTTAATCTACATTCCGACAGATAATGAGATAGATGCACTTACTTTTTCAGGGGACGTTGCAACTCAATCTGCTCAGAAAGAAGCTTTTAAATCATACATAGGACAAGATGACTACTTGTCTGATAATAGAGGGGATTATGCTAAAAGATATGATGCTCTTTCGCCTTGGTTTGGAAGTCTTGATTTGAGAATACTTCAAGATATTGGGGTGTCTAGTGGAAATAAATTTCAGGTGAGTCTCGATGTTCTTAATCTAGGAAATCTAATCTCTAGTTCTTGGGGAGTAACTCAGAGAGCTACTAATACAGGATTAAATCAACCAATATCTGTTGCTGTTACTGATGGAGATCCAGTGTATACTTTTGATCAAGCTAATCAACAGACATTTTATGATGATTTTGGTCTTAGTAGTAGATGGCAGGCACAAATTGGACTGAGATATATTTTCAATTAGTATTTATCCTGAATAGATATTCTAATTTGGAATGCGTAATTGATGAATAAAGAAAACGCGTCAGTGGTTATATATCACTGGCGTTTTTTTTTGATGTTAAATTAGTTTACGGAGAATTGTATTTTAATAACTGGTACTAATCCATTTGTTATGTAATTGGCCTAGAGTAAGATATATTGATTTCAATAATTTTCTGGCTTTATAGATAAATAAAATTAATTTAGGATTGGAATTATTTCACATGATGTATATGCTTCAAATGAATTGGGATTGAACCTTTATAAAATTTACCTAGTATAATAAGCGGAATAATCAATTATTTTTTTAGTCGAGAATGGTTATATCGTTAAAGTACAGATGTATCCGCGAATAAAGAAAAGGACGACCTACAATAAGGTAAATGAACTTATCTAGGTTTATCTCTACCATATTTATATGCATTGACATTTAGAACTTTAGTATTGAAATCTAAACTATGTTATCAATCATTACACTCATAGAATTCATAATTCGTTGGATAGGAGAAAAGAGTAGCTACATCAATGTACTCTTGGTGATGATCATATGTATTGATGTATTTATGCGTTATATATTGAACACTACGCAGACTTGGGTGATTGAATTGGAATGGCATCTATTTGCTTTGATATTTTTATTGGGAGCTTCATATACTTTACAAGAAGATCAACATGTCAGAGTAGATCTTTTTTACGCAGACAGATCAAATAAATCCAAAGCATGGATAAATCTTGCAGGAACCTTATTGTTTTTAGTGCCATGGTGTCTGATTTTAATCAATAGTTCATTCAACTATGCGACTAACAGCTGGATGATGAATGAAGGATCACCAAATCCTGGAGGCCTACCAGCGAGATATATTATTAAGTACTGCATGACTTTTGGATTTGTACTATTGCTTCTACAAGGTATTGCTGTAATCTACAGATCTGTACAGACGATCTTTTCATCAAACACTAAATCTGCTTAGAATGGAATTGATGATCGATACTGAAATTGTGGCGCTGATATTGTTTGTAGTGATATTTGCTTTGATACTTGTCGGCTATCCAGTGGCATTTACTTTAGCTGGCTTATCGATATTAGTAGGATACTTCTTGGTTCCTGACTTTTTGGATTTACTTCCATTGAGGATCATGGGGACTATGAAAAATTATGTTTTGCTCGCCGTTCCCTTATTTATATTTATGGGTTTGATGTTGGAGAAGTCTGGATTGGCAGAAAATCTTCTCAATACGATGGCTATTTTATTTGGAAAAATAAAAGGAGGATTGGCAATTTCAGTTGTAATAGTCGGAGCTTTACTAGCGGCAAGTACAGGGATAGTAGGGGCGACTGTAATTACTATGGGATTGATCAGTATTCCTACGATGCTCAAGAGAAATTACAAACCAGATCTAGCCGCTGGTGTCATCGTTTCTTCAGGAACACTTGGACAGATAATTCCTCCTTCAGTAGTATTAGTATTGTTGGGGAGTGTGCTCAATGTATCTGTTGGTGACTTATTCGCAGCAGCGTTAGTGCCAGGATTGATATTGGTGGTTGCATATATTACATATGTCGCAATATACGCACATCTCTATCCTGAAAGCGCACCAGCAATTCCTGCCAAGGAGATAGTCAAGTTTAAGTCTGAAGATTTTGTGAAGAAAGTAGTGAAGGCATTTGTTTTACCTATGCTATTAATCATAGCTGTGCTAGGATCAATATTCGCAGGAATCGCATCGCCAACAGAAGCAGCAGCAGTAGGTGCCTTAGGTGCTATATTGCTTACTATGACTCAAGGACAATTTAGCATGAGTAAGCTATCAGAGGTGTGCAAGGAGACAACTAAGCTCACAAGTATGGTATTCATGATACTTTTGGGAGCTACTACTTTCGCATTAGTATTTCGAGGGCTTGGTGGAGACAGATATTTAGTAGACTTGATAGAGCAATCGGCATTAAGTCCAATGATGTTTTTATTCTTGGTGATGGTGGTAGTTTTTATAGCGGGGTTCTTTATTGATTTTATAGAAATTATATTTATCATAGTACCTGTAGTGACACCAATATTCATCGCAATGGATATCGACTTGATATGGATAGGTATTTTGCTTGCACTCAATCTTCAGACTTCATTTCTAACTCCACCATTTGGATTCGCGTTATTCTACCTCAAAGGGGTAGCGCCACCAGAGTTGAAAACATCAATGATCTATAAAGGAGTGATTCCTTTCTTATTAATACAGATATTAGTCTTGATATTGGTCGTTATGTTTCCAGGACTTATTGGAGTAGGATAGTAATAAAATTAAATTTCGTAATATGGATTCTTTAAAATCAAACTAGTGAGTTAACAGTTTTAAAATGAATCTTGACTTTTTAATTAAAGTATCATTATCTTTAAGATTGTTAAATAAAAATAATAAAATGGAGTTTTTCAAATACTTATTCGTAATAGCATTATTTTCAATTGTATCTTGTAACAGTGCTCCTGAGAGGCCAGCTGCACTCTTAGACCCCAACTATGTATCTCCTGCTGCACCATCTGCGTCTACTGTTCCAACAAAAGCACCTGAGCCAGCACAAAACTCACTAGGAGTTTGGCATTATACATGTCCTAATGGGCACAGCGGAGGATCAGGATCGGCAACAGCATGTGGAGATTGTGGAACTACACTAGTACACAATACGATATATCATGATGCTCCTGCACCTGCAACAACTACAAGTACTTTAGTACCTTCTGGATCAGAGGGTATCAATGTAACCCCCAACGCAGTTCCTAATGCAAAGACACTAGAACCAGCACAAAATTCGGATGGAGTTTGGCATTATACGTGTAGTAATGCATGTTCTGGAGGAGCTGGATCAGCTATTGCATGTGCCTCTTGTGGTAATATTTTAGCACATAACTCTGGTTATCATTAAGGAGTAATTACAATTTATTAAAAATTAAACGAGAGTTATATTGTGAACCTATATTTTGGTTATATCACCAGCAAATGTCAATATTTGGCCTTCATTAGTAGTAACTTTAAAAAGGTAGACGTAAACACCGTTCACCACTGATTCACCATTAAATAGACCATCCCAACCTTGATATGGATCATTGGGCAGGAAATTATTGTTACTATACACTAGATTACCCCATCTATCATATACATACATTTCATTAATTAGTACAACATTCTCGTTGCCATATAATGTGAAGTAATCATTATTGCCATCACGAGAACTCGGAGAGAATATATTTGGAATATTAACTGAAGTCAATTTCTTTTCTCGAACATGTATTGTAATGGTAGTTATGCAACCATAATCATTAGTGACGGTAAGTTGATAGCTATCATGTAGGTATTCTGTAATCGTAGGCTCAAGGCAATCAGAACAGGATAATCCTTCCGTTGGCATCCAACTATAATCTAAATTGCCACTGGAAAATTCATCGATAAGAATATCATAAAATCCATTGGGTAAAAGTTTAATGGTATCAGGTGAAAGAAGAATTAAGACTGGGGCAGTAATATTTTCTAAAACTAATATGGAGTCCTCAGATTCACAGCCATATTGATTGCTTCCTTGCACATAATACCATCCACCCTGATCCACTGCTAATTGGTTATCTGTGCTAACTACTTCATTGGCATCGCTCCAAACTACATCTGTTAATTCAGATTGAGACTCTAATGTTATTGTTGCCATACTATTGTTGCATGTGATATTGTCGGCTATTAAATTAATGACAGGGAGTTCTAGTTGTTCTTCTATATTTACGTTGTAAACATTTTCACATCCATTTTCATCTATAATATATAGAGAAAACACTCCACCACTGCTTACTGTTATTGTATTAGAGTTTCCTATTGTATTTGACAGATCATTGGACCAAGTATAGCCAAGATTATCATTATTAGAATTGGCAGTAATAGTTGCATTAGGTGCATTACAACTTACTAATACATCTTGTTCTATTGTTACTTCTGGTATTGAAATTAGAGATAGAATTTCAATATTGCTATTTGTAACACATCCATTGGAACCAATTGTATTTATACTATATATACCACTCTCTGTCACTGTATTTTCAATACTTGCAAATACCAAATTTGAAGGTGATGTTATGATAATTGATTCCGTATTATTGACATTATTAAGATTCAGATTAGTTTGTTCATTGTAACAGTCGATGATTCCGAATTCCACTTGATAACTTGGCGAAATTGTATCTATTTCTATTTCTATTATGGTGTCAAGGTCACATGATCCTTCTACTTCAATATGAAGAAGATAATTTCCCGGGATATTAACTTCTGGTGATAATTCGTTACTAGAAGTGGCATTAGGATAAGTCCATGTCACACTTTGGTAGTTAGAAGAAATATCCAAATTCAGTATTGCGTTGGGTTGACTACAAGTAATGGTATTTGATTCAAATGTATAGACGGGAGGATTGCTCATATCTATTACTTCGATAGAATCTGTAGTCGTACATCCTGTTTCAATATTAATTGTATTGAGTGTATAGAATCCAATAATATCCGTAACGATAGTTGATGAAGTGGGATCATTATTGTCTGGGGTTACCCAATTTTCAATGGTTCCGTTTATGATTCCGGCGTTAATGGTAGCTTGTAGGTTTTCACAATCGATCGCATCTGACTCCAAAGTAATAGTAGGGTATATTTTGTGCTCGATAACTTCCAATGAATCTAAAGTACTACATCCAGTTTGGCTAAAGGCTTGCACAATATATATATCGGGAGTATTAACATTTATTATCGGTTCATTAGATAGAAATGATACAGAATTGAACCAATTAAATGTGATGTCATTTTGGTTTGTAGTTGCAATAATTTCTGCCAATTCTATAATGCAATTTAATGTGTCATCACCCGAGATAGAAATATCTGGACTTGGCCCTAAGAGTTCTACTATCATATTACCCGAGGCCGTACAATAGTTAGTAGTATCAGTTAGAGTAATACTATATGTTCCAGCAGTATTTATCAGTGGTGTGATTTCATTATTAAGAATTTGTGGGCTTTCCCAATCAGCCACAGTATTAATAGAAAGTGTAATCGGATTAATTAATGTATCTGTCTGATCACAAGGAATTATTATGTCTTCTAATATTAATTCAGGAGCTAGAGTATCTATAGAAATTAGGATGGAATCAATCGCGGTACAATCATTGGCATCAGTAATACTAATAGTGTAAACGCCGGGCTCATTTACTGTTACAGTCGTATCATTTGATAAAAATATAGAGTTATAATCCCAAACGATATTTCCGGGTCCTTGATAAAAAATAGTAGGATCGAGAACAAATTCTATAGATTGACAATTCAGTATTAAGGAATCGTAGCCTATTTCGATTTGTGGTATATCATCATCTATAAATACATTAGCATCAATAGTGGTTATGCATCCATTAGTAGTGTCTTGTGCTTCCAAGGTATAATTCCCTTCTATGCTTACAGGTAGTATATCATTCGTTCCTATTAGTATATTATCTAGATACCAATTGAAGTCCAATGAATTTGGATTTTCTGGGGCTACTAATATTCTCTCATCTATTGGAGTATTGCATAGAATAGTGAGATCAGAAATATCGTCGATTATTGGAGGAATATTATCAATGTAAAGTTGTGTTTCTGCACTTACAATGCAAAAGGCGTCTTCATAATAGATAAATGCATTGACAGAATACCATCCAGGAGTAGTGGCTATTATAGAATCTGACTGTAAAGTTCCATTTGGAGTTTGCCAAAAAAAGTCTACGTCTGAAATAGGGTAGTTTAAATCAAATTCGATCGTGAGTGTTATTGAGTCTATCAAACAAGTAAATTCATCATTTCCTAAAATATCAAGTTTAGGAATTATCACTTTAAGATCAAGAATAATGGTGCTGTCACATCCTAATTCAGTCTCAGTATAGATGGTATAAATTCCCTCATTTGTAAAAACTTCTCCTTCTAATGCGAAGATTTCACCATCGCAGATATACTTTTGTAATAGATAAGGATCGGATTCTTCAATAATAGTGAGTCTTGTGTGAGTTTGGTGTGTACATCCGTTAGATCCTGGTTCTTCACTTATATAGAATCCTGATTCTGTCCATCCATTATAAGATTCTCCGGCGCAGATAGTTACTTCTTCGTAGGATACAGTAGCAGGGTTATATTCTACCACAATAGGACAAATGATTTGATTGTTGTTAGAGCCTCCAGTTGATGCTGTATATCCCCAATACGCTAAAGAACTGCCACCAAAGCAATTGTTAATAATGTCATACGATCCACTTAATATTAAATTTCCATCAAAAAATAATTCGTATGAATTTCCTGAAGGATCCCAATTAAAAGTAATATTGTGATCTACTCCATCTTCAATGTTACCAAGAGTGATAGGTCCATTAATAGAGGCAGGATGAGCCATATTGCCATTTATATTAAATGAAGCGTGATCCTCAGCTGGATCACCAAGGTTATTATTTTGCCATGTGTCAAATTCGAATATTGCTGAGTTGGGCATCCCTGCTGCCCCTATGCCCTCTCCAGTACCACCGCAAAAATCAGGACCATTAGATTGATAGACTAGACAGATTCCGTCAGCTCCACTTGGATCTTTATCTCCAAAGTTGGCTAGCATTTCATGAGTGAAGGGTTGAGAAAAATCTATTTCAACTTGATACCAAGCGCAACCCTGTTGATTTCCCTGCTCCTGTGTTAACTGTATGCATTCTTCTATAATATAGGCATCTGCGAAAGTAGTAAAATCAAGTAATGTTGGTAAAACGGTACCCAGAAAAATTCCGAAGTTCCCATTTGGAGATCCATCTTGTGGCCAAACTCTTATGTAATATTGTTCACCAGGAGTAAGATCATCAAATAGTAATTGTGGCGAGACTCCTCCAGTACAATTATTGTCAGACACATTGTAGTACACTATTGGATCATCACAATCACCACCGTATATTGCTATTGCTGGATCCGTCATTCCTCCTTCTTCTATTAGTAGAGTCAACTCAAATGACGTCATTGTAAATGTAAACCAAGTATCAGGCCCTAAATAACCCCCTAAAGGAGGGGTTTCTACACCGGAATCTGAGTTTCCGCTGTTGTCAAATAATAAAAATTCAGTATTAGATGTAGATAAATTAGTAGCAGTACAAGGATCATCTCCTGCAAACAATGTAAAGGTTGCAAGGCAGATAATTGTGGTATAAAAACATTTATTGGCTCTATTCAATAGCACTTTTTCAATTTATAATTATTAGTGTTGTATAATTACTCTCATAGTAAATTGCTCTGGATTAGTCATTACATTTATCATGTATATACCTGAGTGTAAATTTCCGGCATACCGTAAATAGGGAAGCAGAGTATTTCATATTAGCGTGATTATTGTATCTACCAAACAAGATACATTTTTTTATCAATTGTCTTGATTCCTACAGGAAATTATAGTTGGTCTACGGCCTTATGTTAGAATATAATCTTTTTTGTAAAAGAACCAATTGTATGATTTTAATTGGGAGACACACTGCTATATTAGATATATAATCGTAATATTGCAATAAACCATTTAATAGATTTGGGAATTACTAAATCAGAAATATTTTCCAAAGAGCAAAATCATTTGGCTAGTATAGCTAAAGTGCTAGGTCATCCAGCTCGTATCGCTATACTTGAGCAGATACTCAAGACAGAAAGTTGCATATGTGGAGAACTAGTTGACGAAATAGGTTTGGCTCAACCTACCATATCACAGCATCTTAGAGAGCTTAAATCTGTGGGCTTAATCAAAGGGAATATTGATGGCACCAAGGTTTGTTACTGTATCAATAGTGAAGTTTGGTTAGATATTCAAGGTTTGTTATCCAGGTTTTTCTCCTTGTTTAAAAATGAAGAGGGCAATTGCTGCTAGTTTTAATCAATAAATATTTTTCGAGGTACAATAAATAAAATCTCATTGTCATGAAATTACAAGAAATAAAAATACAATTAGAAAGGGTGTCAGTAGTAAATTTCAAATTGCCAAATGGGAAATTTGTAGAACCACATTTTCACGTGACCGAAGTAGGAGAGATTACAAAGCACTTCATTGATTGTGGTGGGGTAGAGCGATTTGAAAAGAAAGTTTCTTTCCAACTTTGGTCTGCTGATGATTATGATCACCGAATTCATCCCGAAAAACTTCTTCAAATTATCAATCTATCTCAAGATAAACTAGGGATAGGAAATCACGAAGTGGAAATAGAATACCAAGGTGCTGAAAGTATCCAAAAGTATGGCCTTGACTATGATGGTAAGGATTTTAATCTTACAAGTATGGAGACTGCATGTCTAGCATCTGATGCTTGTGGAATACCGGAGAAAGTTAAAGTTGATCTATCTAATCTGGCGGCATCTACATCTAATTGCTGTTCACCAGGAGGAGGTTGCTGCTAATCAAAAAGAGAGAAAAATGAAAGGAAAGCTTTTACAATCGATAAAAAATTATTTCGAAGCGTTAGATACTAGTGTCATATCCACAGATCGTAGAGAAGTACTGCAAGTACTTATAGACTTTGCAAAAAGCAAATTAGAAAAAGAAGAGACAATCATACTTAATTATGTATGTACTCATAACTCTCGCCGAAGTCAAATATCACAGATAATGGGACAAGTAGCATCATACTATTATGGTGTAAATGCGATTTGTTACTCTGGCGGTACGGAAGCGACTGCATTCCATCCTAATGCTATTGCGGCCATATCGCGAACTGGAATTGAAGTCGAACAGCAAGGAGAATCGAATCCAGTTATTTTTGTCAGATATAGTCTAAAAAGATCACCACTAAGTTGTTTTTCTAAAGTGTATGATCATGCATATAATATGGCAGGAGACTTCGCCGCTATTATGACCTGTGCACATGCGGATGATAACTGTCCAATAATATTAAATGCAACTCGGATACCAGTTAGATATGAAGATCCGAAACGGTCAGATGGTACGCAAGAGATGTCAGTAGTATATGATGCTACGGTAAATGAGATCGCTGCTGAAATGAAATATGTATTTCAAAAAATAGGTAATGAATAAATATATAGCGGAGGCAATAGGGACTTTTGCATTGGTGTTTTGTGGAACAGGAGCAATCATCATTGATGGAGTAAGTGGGGGGGCACTAGGAACTGTTGGTATCGCCATTACATTTGGATTGATAGTGATGGCTATGATCGCCGCGGTAGGTGAAGTATCTGGAGCACATTTTAATCCTGCAGTTACTATTGGTTTTTGGTTGACTATGCGATTCGAAACTAAGCAAGTAATACCTTATATTTTAGCTCAGACTATAGGAGCATTTATTGCGAGTGGGATATTGAGGTTTTTATTTCCTGATTCGCTAACGTTGGGAGAGACTTTACCCGCTGGACCTTGGATGCAGACATTCGTGTTGGAGATCATACTAACATTTTTTTTGATGTTTGTAATTCTCAATGTAGCTATAGGATCCAAGGAACAAGGCATAATAGCGAGTATAGCTATCGGAGCCACTGTACTTTTAGAAGCATTATTTGCAGGGCCGATTACTGGTGCATCTATGAATCCAATTAGATCGATTGCCCCTGCTATAGTAAATATGAATTTAGAACATTTGTGGATGTATATAGTTGCACCTATATTAGGTTCTGTTTTAGCCGTGTTCTCGTGGAAATTAATACATCCAGAGACATAATTTTTTACTAATTAGATTAATAATTTTACTGAGTGCTAGGCGGTGTTTCGCTTTTGATATCAAGTATATTCATAGTACAGCTATAATGATCTCCAATAGTAAATACAAACTCTTGTTTGGTCTTAGTACCATCTGAGTATTCTGCAGATACCCACTTTGGCATTTCACATATAGTTTTTAATAGAAGTGCGTCTGTATCTTTATTTCTCGATGCACTAGCGATAATTGCATCTACTACATTACCATTTTCATTTATAGTAAATTTTACAGCTGCTACTTGATATTGAGGAACATCCTTACGGGATACTTTTTTCATAATAGACTCTTCAATATACTGATTTAAGTGATCTTCTCCACCAGCACATTTAGCCTCATGTGTAGGATCCACTTTGAATGCAAAATCCATTTCTTGTATCTCACTCTTCGAAAGGTTGTTATCCGGTAAATACTGCACTATTACTTTAATATTACTCCCTAAGTCAGCTGATTCAATCAATTGCTTTTGCTTTTTTGTCAGTTCATCATTACTACTAGTTACTGTTTTCTTTTGGCCATTAGATATTACAGTTATTTTTACAGACTTATACTCTTTTACCCAATCAGATTTGTAATATTGATTGAGATCGGATAGCGTCGTAGCATCATCCAATTGTGCTGGTGATATAGATATATACTTTTGTACTCTATTGATTTGATAACTAAAATCAGATGTTTTGTCTTCTTGGGCAGAAAGGGTAGCATAGCTTATAATGACGATGCCGCATAAGCTTAATATTTTTTTACTAAGAATAGTGAGTGTATTCATATTACTTTCTTTATAAGTTCAAAAGCTAAATTATATCAATCAGTTTGTAAATGTAAAACAATGTAAAACAATGTAAAACAATGTAAACAAAGTATAAAAGAACCACCTACAACACTCAAGGGATGATGTTTTTGATAATGTTAACTTTGTATTAGGATTATATTTGGAGGAAGCTATACTAATATGTAGACGAATTAATATTCCATTTGTTTGGTGGATAATTAATTGATTGTATTTATTTAAAGCCGAAATTTTAAAGTTGATTTAAAAATATTTCATTAAATCTACTTCTCTAACTTCACCAGCGCACATATCTTCTATAGTTATTTCACCTATACGAAACCTCACTAATCTAAGAGTTGGGAAACCTACTTCTGCCGTCATTTTTCTGATTTGACGATTCTTTCCTTCGACTATGGAGATGGATATCCAAGTGGAAGGGCCGTGTCTGTCATCACGGATTGGCTTTGCTCTGAGTGGTAAGTTAGGTATTCGGTGCATGACATGAGTTTTGCTTGGGCGAGTCATATATAGCTCTTTTTCAACCATGATCTCTACACCATTTCTGAGTTTAGTGAGAGCTTCTTCAGTGATCTCACCATCTACTTGTACATAGTATTCTTTCTCTACTTTTTTACTACGTACGGCTTGACTCATTTTGCCATCTGTCGTAAGAAGTAGTAAACCTTCTGATGGTTTGTCTAGTCTGCCTATAGACATAGTACCACTCGGAAAGTCATGAAGTGATCCTAATAGAAGTTTCTTTTTATTTCCAGCTAATATAAATTGGCTATGATAGCCCCAAGGCTTAAATATGATAAAATGACGATGTGAATCCACTCTTATTCTTCTTCGTCTGATGTAGACTGACTATCTCTATGTTTGACCTGTAGGCCATGTAGGAAATTACGTAGAATTTGATCTTTGCATTGTCTATACTGTCTTTGCCCGGGCTTTCTAAAAAAAGCATTGATCTCATGCTTACTGACTCTAAGGTCGACTAACTTGAGATACTCTACTATATCTTCATCTGTCAGGGTCAAAGCGATCTTAAGTTTACGTAGTATTAGATTGTTGTTAAGCGTTTTCTCAGGTTTAGGTTGTTCTCCTTCTCGTTTACCTCGATTAAGACTAATAAGTCCATTGAGAAATATGGCTAAATACTTATCATAGATCCCAACATGAGCTTCATCATCTTCCTTCTTGAGCCAGTTACTGATCTCCTCTCTGCTCGCATCGTAATCCGCCAATGCAAAGATTTTCATCATCTTCTTATCATTGAAATCAAAAGCGTATCGTATTCTACGTAATATGTCGTTGTTAGTCATGTATGGTATTGTGTGTGATAAGTATAACACAAATATTCGACTGCAAGATACTGTTCTGGCACAAATACTTTAGAATTGAGAGAAAAGAAAGATTTATATAAGAACAGAATTTTATTTAAGAAACTTAAGGAATAGCCTTGACAGCTATAACAATGAAACTTGGGGCATAGCACCTAAAACTTTTGATGTCAGATTTTAGCAAAGAATACATCAAAAAATCTTAATAGTCATCACATGTTTTATAATGAGCTCGCAATACACCTTCTTGAATAAATCCATTGTTTAATGATTTTAATTGACACTAAATTATCAGGACTTATTAATGCTTTTATTCGATTGAGTTAAATTTGATTTTTTTCAAAAACTCTTTCATAAAGCCTTGATTATGATATCTAGGGAATAACTCATATCCAATTTAAATTCTATTGTGATCTTTCACCCAGTTGTGAAATCCACAACTACCGATTATCTTAATAGACTCTTTTTCGATTATTCATAAGAATCAAAGATATTAATCCCTTCAAATACAGAATACACTTTCCTCAACGCTTCATCATAAGCTTCAATAGTTTTTGTCTTCTTAAGTTTTTTTATTTCTCTTTTAGCCTGAGGTAGTACTTCTTCGAAATATTCCCAGTAGCTAACCATTTTCCGTATGATAGCCTTGTCACCAGTCAGCTTTTCTTCAAATTGTCGGAACAGCATTGCATGAAAATCACTGAATACATCTATACGCTCTATTGGGTATTCTGTGTCATTCTTTTTGATCATACTAGGGAGCCAAGGATCTGCAATCAAACCTCTACCTATCATCCAATGATCTATAGTTGGAAATCGATCTGATACTTTTCTAAATGCTTTGACAGACGTTATATCACCATTGTAATATAACTTATGATCAGTATGCTCCATACATCGCTCAAAACTATCCCAATCCACACCGCCCACGTACAGTTGTTTGCCGATACGAGCATGAATACCAATATTTTTTAGAGGATAATTGTTGAGCACAGGAAAGGCATCCAATATTTCAGTCGGATCACAATAACCCAAACGCATCTTCATTGATATTGTGATATTTGTTTCGCTATGTGCACGATCGAGAATATGATTTATCTTTTCCGGATTAGCGATCAGTCCTGAACCCATACCTCGATTAGTCACCATAGGATATGGACAGCCAAGATTCCAATTGAGTTCTGTGTATCCAAGCGACTGCACATATTCGATAACAAATAGAAATTCGTCAGCATCGCAGGTCATCACTTGAGGAATTACCACTAAGCCTTTATTATGCTTATGCTTCAGATCTCTTTGGTAGACTGGCTTGACCTCCATCTTACCATTGAGCCGGATATAGGGTGCGTAGTAAGTATCTATACCTCCAAAATACTTATGAAAAGCATTACGAAATCTATAATCCGTAAATCCTTGTAGAGGTGAAGAAATGAGAGTATTTGGCATGATTACAAAGATATGCCCTTAGAATTAAAGGGAGTCCTAATGGATGAATCGAATCCATATTTTGCCTTAATTACTTATTATAGTATCATACAATACTTAATAAATGTAATGAAGGAAATTAGAAAATTACTGATCTATTCCTCTGAGTATATTTCTGCTAATTACTAGTTTTTGAATTTCACTAGTTCCTTCTCCAATAGTACATAACTTGCTATCTCTGAAAAACTTCTCGACAGGGAAATCCTTTGTATAACCGTACCCACCGTGTATCTGTAGCGCATCTGTTGCCGCTTCTACACATACTTCTGATGCCATGTATTTTGCTTTGGCAGCGATATTAGTCATCTTCATGCCTTTATTTTTCAGATCTGCAGCCTTACGAGTAAGAAGTTCTGCAGCTTGGATTCGCACGGCCATATTGGCTAGTTTGAAGCTAATCGCTTGAAATCTTGATATCGGCTGACCGAATTGCTCTCTTTCTTGTGAGTACTTTACTGAAGCTTCGTATGATCCTTTAGCAATACCTAGAGATAATGCGGCTATAGAGATACGTCCACCATCAAGTATTTTCATCGCTTGTTTAAATCCTTCTCCTTCTTTGCCTAATATGTTAGTTGCAGGCACTCTACAGTCATCAAAAATCATCTCCGCAGTCTCTGAGGCTCTCATTCCTAGCTTATTTTCTTTCTTTCCTCCACTAAATCCTGGTGTGCCACGCTCCACTACAAATGCCGTGATCCCATTACTATCCAAAAGTTCACCAGTACGTGCAAGTACTACAGCTATATCTCCTGAGATACCATGTGTGATCCAATTCTTAGCTCCAGTAAGTATGAAGTCATCGCCATCTCGCTTAGCTACACATTGCATACGCATTGCATCCGAACCTGTATTTGCCTCTGTTAAACCCCAAGCTCCAATCCACTCACCAGCGGCGAGTTTAGGTAACCATTTTTTCTTCTGCTCATCATTGCCAAATTGTAAGATATGACCCGTACAAAGTGAATTATGTGCTGCAACAGATAGACCTATAGAACTACATATCTTAGTGATTTCTTCTATTATTGTGATATACTCTTGGTAACCCAATCCAGCTCCTCCATACTCTTCGGGTACTAAGACTCCTAAGAAACCTTGCTCACCTAATTTATGCATTACATCTTTTGGAAAATGTTGCGATTCATCCCATTCCATCATTTGAGGTCTGATATGTGCTTCAGCGAATTGTTTTGCGCTTTCAGCGATCATCTCTAGATTTTCTATTTGCTCGGATGTCATCATAGTTAGAAGAATATTTACACAGTTATTTTATAACAAATCTTTAATGCAAAGTAATCACTATTTCAGTTATTCATTGCATGATATACTAACGATTGTTTGTGAAGATTGTTTCAGTGACTTAGTGTCACAATTACAGTATGTCCTACGTCGAAAAATCTCCTTGTATTCTTTAGACTTGAAGGTATTAGACAGCAATCTCTAATACCCATACTTCTTCTTCCACTTATCTCTCAGACTAGCTCTGATCTTATCCTCTGCTCCATTGCTTCCTGGTTCGTAGAATATACTGCCTGATAGATTATCAGGCATATATTCAATATTAACAAAATTATTAGCGTGGTTATGAGCATATTCATAGTTCTTGCCGTAATTCAGATTTTTCATCAGTTTGGTAGGCGCGTTGCGAAGTGGCAACGGTATCGATAGATTCCCTGTTTTTCTAACTGCAGCTTGAGCCAAATTAATCGCCATATAAGACGCATTACTCTTTGGCGAAGATGCTAGGTAAACAGCTGCTTGTGCCATAGGTATTCGACCTTCAGGCATTCCTATATTTCTAACAGCGTCCATGACGGCATTGCATAATAGTAGCGCATTTGGGTTGGCCATACCAATATCTTCTGAGGCTGAGATGAGCATGCGTCTACATATAAACTTTGCATCTTCTCCTCCTTCAATCATGCGTGCTAAATAGTATACAGCAGCATTGGGATCGCTTCCTCGGATAGACTTGATGAATGCTGATGCAATATCATAATGCTGCTCTCCTGCCTTATCGTAGAGTGCCATATTGGCTTGTATGATTTCGCCGACTTTCTTATTATCGATTACCACATCCTCTTCTAGGAAATGATTGGCAACGATCTCTAGTGAATTAAGTAGGCGTCTCGCATCACCACAAGAATATTGCAGCAGTGCATCGTATTCGTTGATTGTGATGCTCTTGGTTCTTAGCTTTGAGTCTTCGATTATCGCTCTATCGATTAATCTTATTAGGTCTTCTTTGTCTAGTGGCTGGAGTACATACACTTGACATCTACTTAGTAGGGCAGAAATTACTTCAAAAGATGGATTCTCTGTGGTAGCACCTATAAGAGTCACTGTGCCCTTCTCTACAGCACCCAATAGCGAGTCTTGTTGCGACTTACTAAATCTATGGATTTCATCTATAAATAAGATTGGATTAGGACTATTGAAAAACCGATTACTTTCCGCTTTGGCAATAGTCTCGCGTACATCCTTGACTCCACTATTGATCGCAGATAATGAATAGAATGGTCGCTTCAGCGTATTCGCTATAATAGAAGCCAGGGTAGTCTTACCCACTCCTGGTGGCCCCCAAAGTATGAATGATGGTATCTGTCTTGACTCTATTACATTACGAAGTACTGCACCTTGTGCCACCAGTTGCTTTTGTCCTACGAATTCATCGAGGTTCTTTGGACGCATACGTTCTGCAAGTGGCGTTGACATAGTTAAGCTATTTTTTGAATAACAAAATTAACGAATTGAAATCAAGAAGCAATAGGAGATTCTGCAGTCGAATTTATGTTTTTCATTTATATGAATTATATATAATCTTAGAAATATGAAATCAGATTATAAGGCTAACTTGAAAGAAATCATATTGACTCTTAGAGATAATACTAATCTTACTCAAGCTATATCAACGTTCAAATACATACGTGATCAATTTCAATTCTTTGGTATCAAATCTCCTTCGCATAAAAAATCAGTCATAGAGCTAATTATCCTGGTATAACCCAATTCTTCGGTCGAATATTAAGATTTTATTGAATTGCGTTGGAAAAATTCATATCGTGTATGCCAATACATTGCTACAGATCTAATGGGAATGATCAACAAGAAAATGGATGTTAATTGGGTCGATTTCTTAGAGTACCCAGTCATCACAAAATTTCGGTGGGATATTGTCGATTTCTTATCACCTAGTCTATTAGGCAATATCTTTTCTGTTATTTTTTTGGCGGTTTAGTACTTATATCTGTTAGGTTGATTTTGCCCATCATTTTTTTACTTCGTATTATAATATTAAGCAGTCAAATGTGTTTGCTGCACAGCCCACTTTTTGAATAGATGTATTTTCTATGGAAACACTTTACTATTTCATCTTGCTCCTCTTTACCAAGTAAGACTGTAGTACAGGGTGGAACCCTTCATTAATATCTGCTTCTACAAAGTCAATATTGAATTGAAGACATTTCATCTTGAGGTCGGCAGCAAAAGCTTTTACTTTCTCTTGATACAGTTCTTTCACTTGATTAGACTGTAATCTTATTTCTTCACTTGATTCCATATCCACGAATAGGTAGGGTCTGTTTTCATATTCAAAATCTATCTCATGTTTCTTATCTAATACATGAAAGAGTATCACTTCGTGCTTAGCAGACTTAAGGTGCTGTAAGGCTGAGAACAAATCTTCTTCATTTTCTCCATTTCCAAACATATCACTAAAGATTATTACCATAGACCTCTTGTGTATACTGTCTGCTATCTCATGAAATGCAGAAGCGGTAGACGTAGTCTTCTCAGTCTTAGTATCATTAATTAATTTGTCTAAGTGAGTTAGCATCGTATTGTAATGCTTTGTAGATGATTTCGCTCTAGTGTGTGTATGTACATTGTCTTCAAAAAGGCTAAGACTAAATGCATCTCTTTGTTTACGGAGCAGATTCATAAGAGAGGCTCCTGCTACTGCTGAGAACTGTAACTTATTTATACCATCACTTCCTTTAGGGAAGTACATAGATGATGAAGTATCGATCACAATCTGACATCTTAGGTTCGTTTCCTCTTCGTATCTTTTGACATACATTTTGTCTGTGCGACCATATACCCTCCAATCAACATTCTTGGTAGATTGTCCAGGATTGTATATTCTATGCTCGGCAAACTCTACAGAAAATCCATGAAACGGGCTCTTATGTAAACCTATGATAAACCCTTCCACCACTTGCTTGGCAAGAAGATCAAGATTGTTGAGTTGTCGGAGGTCAAAATTTTCGAAAAACTTCATTTAGTATGTTGAATGTGTTGTGAGTTTAAAGATACTAGGAGTTTTCAGTCATCACTATTCAGCAGCTAGTTTTTCGGTCTTGAAGTGATTGTTTTAAATAGCCTAGACTTTTTTAATACACTTTGACTAATTCTAAAACGGAAAAATTAGATTCTCTGGCTGGACCAATTTAGAATAATACAAAAAATGGAGGATTTTTCGGACTACCTGCGAGTCAAACCCTTGCACTTATGCGAGTAGAAGATATAATAGATTGATAAGCTTAGTTATTACTTACCTCACAAACAACATCTTCCCATTCTCAAGTCCTCCAACATAATTATAGCCTTCAGTATTAAACTCCATCAAACCTACTGCAGTCTTCACTCTATGATCCACTATAAATCTGGCCATGTACCCACGCGCCTTTTTGGCGTTGAATGACACAAATTTTAGTTGTCCATTGCGCTCTTCTCGAAAGTCTATATCTATGATTTTCGCCTTGAGTTTCTTCTGATCTACAGCTTTGAAGTATTCGTTGGAAGCTAGATTGATTATTGTCTCAGATTTCATTTCAACCAAATCTTTATTGAGTTGATTAGAGATTTTGCTTCCCCAAAATTCATAAAGATTATTTCCTTTATTGTTTTCGAGCTTAGTACCCATCTCTAGTCTGTAAGCTTGAATCTTGTCCATGGGCCTCAGTACTCCGTATAATCCACTTAGAATACGAATGTGCTTCTGAGCATATTTTACATCATTTTTATTGGCCGTATCTGCGTCAAACCCCTGGTATACATCACCTCGGAATGCATATAAAGCCGCTGCTGAAAATTCATCAGGATAGTCTTTTTTAAATTGCGTGTACCTAGTTATATTTACTAGTCCTAGTTTTTCGCTGATATGCATCAATTCGCAAAGATCTTCTAAACTCATTTTCTTGAGTATACGCACGAGTTGCATCGTTTCAGTAGGAAAGGAGTGCTCAGTATGAAGATCAGAATATTTATCTTTCTCGATGTCTAGTGATTTGGCAGGAGAGAGGAGTGTTATCATATTTGATGTATTCGTGTATTGGTAAATAATTAATCAGGGCAAAAATAACTTTAGTCTTTTATTATTTCGAAATGAAGTTACTAATAAGACCTCTAAGCCGAGACGTAAAAAAGCCCTACTAGATAACTCTAGCAGGGCGTATATTGTTCGTCAAATAAAAAGATTACTCTCCTCCTGGCTTAATTAAACTATTGTCCCCAGCTGGTACACCTTGGCTTTCTTCTGGCTTCAAAACTTTACCTAATACTTTTACTACTTTGGGATCACCAGCCTCGTTAGTCGTGAAAGTTATTTTTTTGCTGAACTTTCCAATTCTGTTAGTCGCGTATCTTACCTCGATTTTGTCTGTTTGACCTGGCATGATTGGCTCTTTCGGCCATACAGGTACTGTACATCCACATGATCCTCTTGCATTTTTGATAACTAGTGGTTCAGTTCCTGTATTTGTGAAGTTAAGGACTCTTAGAGGCTCACTATCTTTTTCAATTACACCGTAATCTACTTCCATCGCTTCAAAGGTCATAATTGGTCCCGATGTTGGAGCAGCTGCGCTTGCTTCTTTTTTCATTTCAAAGGTTGGCGCCGGATCGGTTTGTGCATTCATTGCTACTAATCCAAAAACTATTAAAAGGGCAGAAAGTATTGATTTCTTCATTTTATAATATGTTGTTATTAAATAATTCGCTAGTTGTGCATGCTTCTAAGAATCTTAAATCATTATTAAAGGTAACAATATTTATAACACGAATAGTATTCCAAGATTCCCTTTAGATCGTTAATATGTTGTTAATCTGTATTTAATAAACGTCATTCACTTGTATATTAAGCAGTTGAAAAATTAATAATATCACAAAAAGCTACAATGTCTGAATACCGAAGTAGTTGACTTAATTGTATGTAAAAACTACAATTAGTGGATTAGATATTTGTTGATCTTACCCTTTTAAGACAATCATTTCATTTAATTCTATGATTTAATAAAGAGATCTTCTATCTCATATTTAAAGTCCTATTAATTTTGATCAAGATTCCTTACCTTTGTAGGACCTTAAAACAACCTATTGACAACTCTTTCTTATTGTAGATGTTATATCAATTTGGGAGTTATCATTCTTTTTAGTCTCCTTTTTAGCGTAAACTTTTTCGCTAACTTTCATGATTACTTCTGTCGATTATAATTTGTTAGAGTCGAAGGTGTTCGTGAAAGTTTTGTTAACCATAAAATAGATTCTCATAAATGGCAGATATCAGTACACTTGATCCTAATATATTAAATGCAGTTACGGATTTTGAGCACAATATTATCCATGATTTATGGATATCATTAGTTAGTAGAGAGGCTAGTTTATTAGGTCGAAAAGAAGTGCTTACCGGTAAAGCTAAATTTGGAATATTAGGGGATGGAAAGGAAGTGCCGCAAGTTGCAATGGCGAGAGCATTTCAAAAAGGTGACTGGAGATCAGGCTATTATAGAGATCAGACTTTTGCCTTGGCAACAGAGATTTGTGGTGTAAAGGAGTATTTTGCTCAACTCTATGCTGACTCAGATAACGATACACAGTCCAAAGGGCGTCAAATGAATGCACACTTTGCTTCGCCTACAATCGACAAAAAAGGAAATTGGTTAGATACAACGGAAACCTATAATTCATCCTCTGATGTATCATGTACTGCAGGACAAATGTCTAGAGCATTAGGGATCGCACTAGCTTCCAAGAAGTTGAGGAATTTGGAAGATATGAAATCTGTACTAACTCATACTGGAAACGGTAACGAGATCAGTTGGTGTACTATAGGTGATGCAAGTACAAGTGAAGGCGCATTTTGGGAAACTATTAATGCTGCCGCCGTAATGCAAGTACCCCTACTTACGGTAGTTTGGGATGATGGATATGGTATATCAGTACCAACTGAGCTACAGACAGCAAAGGGGAGTATATCCAAGGCTTTAGAAGGCTTTTTGATGGATGATGAAGGAAATGGCATACGTATGTATACAGTCAAGGGATGGGATTACGCCGCTTGTGTAGCGATATTCGAAAAAGCTGCTGCTAAGATGAGGGTAGATCATGTGCCAGCACTTGTGCATGTGCAGGAACTTACTCAACCGCAAGGTCATTCCACTTCTGGCAGCCATGAAAGATACAAAAGTGCAGATAGGCTAAAGTGGGAAAAAGATCATGACTGTATAGAGTTGATGAGTGCTTGGATGGTAGGTAACAATATTATCTCAGAAGAGAAACTAATCGAAATGAAATTCGATGCCAAGAAGTTCGCTCAAGAAGAAAAACAAGCAGCTTGGGATAACTTTATTAATCCTGTAAATGACATAAAGGTTAGTCTGTTTGAGATATATGAAAGCCTAAGAGGAGCAAGCCCAGAAGTAGATAAAGTAATAAAAGGTTTAGAATCATACCTAGGGCCTCTCTTTCATAATTTGACAGATAGTGCGCGTCATATGCGAAGAGCATTGATTTTATCAGGATTGGAAGTGCCGGGAGAGATAACAAGTTTTATAGATCAATCATACGAAACAGCGCACGATAGATATCATACACATCTATATAGTCATAGTGAAAAAGCAGCAATTGAGATACCTGTCGTACACGCGGAATACTCTGAAGAGAGTAAGAAGATGAATGGGTATGAAATACTCAATACATTTTTTGATATGACTCTTGGAACTAGACCTGAGGTTATTGCCTTTGGTGAAGATGTAGGGCAGATCGGTGATGTCAATCAAGGTTTTGCAGGCTTACAGAGTAAGTACGGTAACGAGAGAGTTTTCGATGCAGGTATTCGTGAGTGGACTATCATGGGTCAAGCCATTGGTACTGCCCAGAGGGGACTTCGACCTATAGCTGAGATTCAGTATTTGGATTATCTCATTTATGGCTTATCCCCACTGATGGATGATTTATGTTCACTGAGGTATAGATCTGGAGGGATACAGCAGTCGCCAGCGATTATTCGGACTAGAGGACATAGACTCGAGGGAATTTGGCATGCAGGATCTCCATTAGGACTAATGGTCAATGCACTAAGAGGAATGTATGTATGTGCTCCTCGTAATATGGTACAGGCTGCTGGTATGTATAATACATTACTTCAGTCAGATGATCCAGCGATAGTTATAGAATGCCTCAATGGTTACAGGCTTAAAGAAGTACTGCCTGATAATCTGTTAGAGTTCACAGTGCCACTAGGTGTACCTGAGATTATGACAGATGGAACGGATATCACTATAGTATCATATGGATCAACACTTCGAGAAGCGCAGAAAGCTGTAGATATGCTTGAAGATGCAGATATCTCAGTAGAGCTTATAGATGCACAGACATTGTTGCCATTTGATTTAGAGGGTATGATCGTAAATTCGTTACAGAAGACTAATCGTATTCTGTTTGTAGATGAAGACATTCCTGGAGGAGCTACAGCTTACATGATGCAACAAGTTTTAGAGGAGCAAGGCGGTTACCAGTACTTGGACTCTAAGCCCCAGACACTATCAGCAAAGGAACACCGTACTCCATTTGGATCAGACGGTGATTACTTTACTAAACCACATGCGATAGATGTGTATGAGAAAGTATACGCTATGATGAAAGAGTCCCAACCAGATATCTATTTGTAAGGTTTTTAACAACAAATTATCGTAGTCAATAATATATCATTGAAGTAAAATATTACATTTACAAAGTTAACAATTTGTGAATCCTCCGTGAACGAGAAATTAGTAATCATTCCTACCTACAATGAGATTGAAAACATCAATCTCATCATCCCAGCTGTCTTGGAGCTAGAGACGAATTTTCACGTATTGATCGTAGATGATGATAGCCCAGATGGTACTGCTGAAGAAGTAAAGAATTGGCAGTTAAAACATCCTAATAAGGTTTATATGTTGCAGAGGAAAGGCAAACTTGGCCTAGGTACTGCGTATATCGCTGGATTCAAATTTGCATTGGACAAAGGGTATGAATACATATTTGAAATGGATGCGGATTTCTCACATAATCCTAAAGATCTGCTAAGATTATTTAAGGCTTGTCAAGAAGGTGCAGATCTCTCAATAGGTTCACGTTATGTCAAAGGTGGAGGGCTTGAAAACTGGCCTCTAGATCGTAAGCTATTATCCTTCGGTGCATCTATATATGTTCGTTTCATCACATGGATGATGATCAAGGATCCGACTGCAGGTTTTGTCTGTTATACTAATAAGGTGTTGTCTACCTTTGATCTAAATAAAATTAGATTTATAGGTTACGCGTTCCAGATCGAAATGAAATATTCGGCTTGGAAGAATGGGTTTAAGCTAGTAGAATTGCCGATTATTTTCAAAGATAGAGAGCTCGGTCATTCCAAGATGAACTCCAATATCGTATCTGAAGCGATGAAAGGGGTAATCAGTATGCGCTGGTTAGGTATGAAAGGGTATTATAAAGCCTAACTGTTTGAAGTTTTAACCAGAAATAATTTTCAAAAAAAACACTATCGAATTAATAAAACTCTAGGGTATAGTCATCGTACTTTACCGAGTCCACCGTAATGTATGTTCGAGCCAGTCTCGATTTGGTAATAATGTTGCTTACTTAGACCAGGCATTCAGGTTAATCATGAATTTTAATTATCATTATTAGCGTCAAGAAGAACGTTATTGATATACAGGTTTTTAATTACGACCAAGGTTAAAGCTCATGTATTGATTTAAATTTAAATATTTTCTCTTCCGGTTTTAAGCATATTCTGAATATTAGTATCATACTCTTTGCTAAGATACTATTGTTCTGTCTATGGTTTTTTCATCCCTTGATACAAGGAGATTTTAATTATATAAGATTCTAATTATTTACCACTTATCTCCATTATTTATCATTATTAATTTAATATGGGGATGAATTCCCACTCATTAATTCAAGAGAAAAGTATCCATATTGTTTCTTTTTATAAAGACCTACTACCATTATCAAAATATTTTATTGAGGCCTTATATTTTATTTTATATATATTATTTTTATTTAATGTGAGTAAATTTTTTTTATTAATCAATTTATAATTCTCTATTTAAGTATTTTATATATTACTATTTAATTAAATATAATATTATATATTTGTTTTAGCTTGATAAATGAATTGAGCTTGTAGAATTTTTGAAACGCTGTATTATCGAATAAGGGTAGTATTTATAAGCAAATTATTTATAATGTGTAAGTGATTTGTTTATACTTTAAAACATATGTTATTTTTTTTAATGTTTTATAAAAGTTTTGTGGGAAATAGTGGGAGAATGTAGAATTCGTGTCTATATTTGATTTATCAACCGCAAACAATGACACCCAAATTTAATTACCATGGTGAATACTCTTGCAAACTAGATGCAAAGGGGAGATTGAAGCTACCAGCTGGGCTGGTGGAGCAACTAGGGGGTATGCCAATGGAAATTATTATGAATCGTGGTGTGGAAGATTGTCTGCGAATTTTCTCAAGTAACGCTTGGGAACAAAAGACGAAAGAATTAATAAACCGACTCAATCCTAACAATAGCAAGCATAGAACGCTAGCTCGTTACATTAATAGGGGAGTTACTAAGTTGAGCGTTGACTCAAATGGCAGAATTTTGATACCGAAGACTCTTATGAAGTTTGCAGGTTTAGAAAGGGAAGTTATAGTTAGCGGCAATCTAAGTGAAATTGAAATCTGGTCCAAAGATCGTTATGAAAACGGCCTTGAGTGGGATCAAGAAGTATATTCAAGTTTACTAGATGAGGTACTTGGTGATGATGATACTATTTCGGATGGGTTAGAGCAGCTCTTACGCTAATGCAAGAATATCATATTCCTGTATTATTAGAAGAGAGTCTCGCAGGGCTTGGTATTGTATCTCACGGAACTTATGTCGATGTGACATTTGGCGCTGGTGGACATTCCAAATCAATTTTAAATAAACTTGATGCTAAAGGGCATCTGTATGGTTTTGATCAAGATGAAGATGCTGTAGCTAACATTGAAGCTTCGGATCAGTTTACTTTCATCGCTTCTAACTTTAAGTATCTCGATAGATTTATGAGGTATTATGATAAGTTGGGTAAAGTGGATGGTGTGTTAGCTGACTTGGGTGTGTCATCTCATCAGTTTGATATCCCTGAAAGAGGGTTTTCTTACCGATTTGATGCAAAGTTAGACATGCGTATGGATGTTGCTCAAGAGTTTTCGGCTCTAGATTTATTGGCAACGTATAATGAGCAGCAATGGGTAGGTATTCTAAGTGAATACGGAGAAGTGCGTAATTCTAAAACTTTAGCTAGGGCTTTAGTTCGGAATAGGCATAAGATCAAAACAACATTTGAATTAAATGAATTGCTCTCAGAAATGAGAATAGGCCCTGAGTATAAATATTTTGCTAAGGTCTATCAGGCAATACGTATAGAAGTAAATGATGAAATCGGTGTACTTCAGGAAATGTTGAGTGCAGCATTGGAGGTACTGAGGCCAGGTGGCTGGTTGTCGGTAATAAGTTACCACTCACTAGAGGATCGCCAAGTAAAGAATTTTATGAAGAGCGGAAATTTTGAAGGAGAGTTAGTTCAAGATGATTTTGGTAGAGTAGAGCTTGCGTTCAAAGTGAAGACGAAGAAGCCGATCTTACCAAGTAAAGAAGAAGTGGTGAGGAATACAAGATCCAAAAGTGCAAAATTAAGAGTTGCGCAAAAGTTGTAGCTCTTAGATATAAATTGAAATAAAAACAATGAGTAGCGGAAAGAGTGGAAGTGTTTATAAGACTATTGCTTACACTTAATCTTAAACTTAATTAGCTATATAGATGTCAGAGATCCTTAATAAGAAAACTACACTTTATCGATTTAAGGGAATCGAATGGATATTTATGAATTTGCCGTTTGTGTGCTACCTAGCATTATTGGGAATTGTGTATATATATAATGTACATAATACTGAAAAAAATCTCAGGAGAATCGAGGCTCTAGAGAAGGTAGTAAAAAATACAGAATCGCAATATATGAACCTCAAACAAGAGGTTATGTATGGTAGCACACAATCGCAAATGCAAGACAAAGTAGCTAGTATGGATTTAAAATATACTGGTCAACTACCTAAGAAAATTAAAGTGGACAAAAGAAAAAAGTCTACTAAGAAATAAATAAGGTAGTGGTCTATATGAGACTACTGATGAAAAAGAAGAGTGAATTACTTGTTAGGTTATATATGGTTGTCGGTGCTTTTGCGCTGGTTGCAGTCCTGATATTCTACAGAGTAGTCAAGGTAAATGTCTTTGAAGGAGATAAGTGGAGAGAAAAAGGTAATGTACACGTGAAATGGAGGCCAATAGAGGCTGACAGAGGTGATATATACGCGATGGATGGAAGTCCTTTGGCTACATCGCAACCGTTCTTTGAAATACGAATGGATTTACAAGTCTTGAAAGACAAACTATTTAAGAGTAAAGTAGATTCGCTTGCTTACAGATTGAATAAAATGTTTCCAGCGGGAAAAACTAAATTTCAATGGAAGTCATTTTTGCAAACTCAGCGAAGTAAAGGAAATAAGTATTGTCTAATTGCAAAAGATCTGACAATCGCCCAGAAAGAAACTGTTGTAGGTTTTCCTGTGCTTAGAAATAGTAAGTATAAGGGTGGGGCTATAGTCGATAGATACTTTAAAAGAAGAAAGCCTTTCCGCGAACTAGCAAGTAGAACAATAGGAGTAGATCGTGAAAACGCTGATAAGATAGGCTTGGAGGGCTATTTTGATAAATTTCTAAAAGGGGCTAATGAGAAGAGGCTCATGAAATTTATTCCTCCAGATTGGATTCCTGTCTACGATCCGTCAGAGTTTGAACCACAAAGTGGGGATGATATATATACGACTATAGATATAGATATTCAAGATATTGCTCATACTGAACTTGAGGCTGCATTAGTAAAGTATGAAGCGGAGGCAGGAACAGTGGTAGTAATGGAAGTAGCTACAGGAGCAATCCGAGCTATCTCTAATCTGTCTGCAGATGGTAAAGGCAACTATAGAGAATTTTACAATCATGCAATTGGAAGATTAAGTGAGCCGGGATCTACTTTTAAACTGGCAACTGTATTGGCGCTAATGGATGATAACTATGCACAGTTAGATAGTAAAGTGGATTTTAATAAGGGTAAAATGAAATTCTATGATCAAACTATGTATGATAGTGAATGGCATGGGATAGAAACTGCAGATTTGCGCAAAGCTTTTGAAATTTCAAGTAATGTAGGAATTGCTAACCTAGCTAATCAACATTATAATAAAGCTGGTGGGAATACTAATTTTATAAGGGCACTAAAAAGATTTGGATTGTTGGATCC
>Ga0228615_1000237_pt1 | contig 32566 bp, 30 predicted proteins | sample 16DmetaG_FD_190530 | JGI IMG/M metagenome (GOLD analysis project Ga0228615, IMG submission 190530) | Seawater microbial communities from Monterey Bay, California, United States - 16D | ecosystem: Environmental > Aquatic > Marine > Coastal | place: USA: California | collected 2016-10-17
GGTAATCGGCTATATCCTCCGGCACCACCCGAGTTGGATCAAATTCATCGAGGTTTCTCACAGTCTTGGTAAGCCGCTTGTGATGCGGATGAACCTGAATCAGCAGTCGAGTGGCGCCAATTGGGAGACTCATAAAAACTTGATGTCTTCCATTTCTCCTATCGTGGATTGTGGAGTTCACTACGTCGATGTGATGTGCCAAATGACTCGAAGCAAGCCGGTCCGCGTTAGTGGAATTGGAGCCCGCCTGACTGACGAACTTCCAGAAGGAATGGTGAACTATGGCCAACTTCAAGTGACCTTTGAAGATGGAAGCGTTGGTTGGTATGAAGCTGGCTGGGGTCCCATGATGAGCGAAACCGCCTTTTTCGTTAAGGACGTCGTTGGCCCGAAAGGCTGTGTTACGATCTCCGCCAAAGATGCGAGTGGGGAGGGGGCTTCAGCGGATGTCGATTCCCACAGCAAGACCGAAGCGTTGAGACTCCATTACAGCGAACTCAATGACGAAGGTCAGTTTGTGAAAGAAGACGATTGGATTACCACCGACGATGAGCCGGATCACGACGGATTGTGCTATCGTGAGCAGGAATACTTCCTCAAAGCGATTTTAGAAGATACCGATCTTGGGGACCACATGGACGATGCTATCAGCTCTATGCGTATTGTTGCAGCGGCCGATGAAAGCTTTCGCACTGGTAAAACCGTAGAACTCTAAACCCCAAAACCTAAAAAATTATGAAAGCAATGCTACTGGCAATCGCCACCATCAGCTCCGCCTGCGCGGGGGAATTCGTTGATCTTTTTAACGGCAAGGATTTTGCCAATTGGGGTGCTGCCGGCAAGGCTGAGCAAGCTGGTTACGAGGTCAAAGATGGCACCATCACTTCGACTCGAAAGTGCCGCGTTCTGAAGACCGAAAAGCAGTATTCCAACTATGTCTTACACTTTGAGTTTAAGCTTACTCCAGGAGCAAACAACGGACTTGGGATTCATTACCCAGGTCAAGGCGATGCTGCTTACACTGGTATGGAGATCCAGATCCTCGACAACACCCACCCTAAGTATGCTAATCTTAAGGACTTCCAATTCCACGGTGGGCTTTATACCTTAGTCGCTGCCAAGAAAGGTCATCTCAAGCCGGTTGGTGAGTGGAATAAAGAGGTAGTGACCATCGATGGTGCTAACGTAAAAGTGGAGCTAAATGGCACGGTTATAATGGAGGCCAACCTCGATGATATCAATAAGACCAAGCCGAAGCATCAAGGAGCGAAGCGCCGTGAAGGCCATATCGCTTTTTGTGGTCACGGAGACATCGTGAGCTTCAAGAATATCAAGATTAAAGAGCTTGCTGCCAAAAAGGCGAAGTAGCTTTCATCTAGCTAATTTCAGATCCATCGTCACGAGTTGACGGTGGATTTTTTGTTTTCCTTGAACTTAGGAAACTGTGTTCACACGGTCTCGATTCCGTGGCAGCGCAACGACGGTGGAAGCGGCAATAAGAACGCAAATTGAGCTGGTCCACATGCACCCTGAAAGTCCGTGCCACTGATAGATGAGGCCTGAAAGCAAGGTGCCAAAAAGTCGGCCCCCAGCGTTTGCCATATAGTAAAAGCCAACGTTTAGGGCCGCTTTGTCCGAATCTGAGTAGGCTAGGATGAGGTAGGAATGAAGGGCCGAATTCATAGCGAAGATGATTCCGAAAAGAATGAGTCCTCCGAGGATAGTCTTTGTGAGATTCCATTCGAATTGCACCCCCACCGCGATAGCAACGGTGACCACGGTGAGGGCAATTCCCCAAGCAAGAGTAGTTGCGGCCGTGCGGCTAACATCGCCCTTTTTCTTGGCAATGGCGGGAGCGGAGGCTTGCACGATACCGTATCCGATAATCCAGATCGCCATGAAGGAACCGATGGCGGTGAAATCCCAACCGAGCTGGGCGCTGAGGAAAACGGGGAGGGCCACCACGAACCAAATGTCGCGGGAGGCAAAGAGGAAGAATCGCGCAAAGGACAGGATGTTAATTTCGCGTGATTTTGAGAAGAGTTCCTTGAATTTCGCCTTCTGTTTCGATCGGCCCAAGTCTCCTTGAAGTCCTAAGATTGAGGTGAGTAAAACGAGGCCTAGCGCGAATGCCATGACCCAGAGACTCCACTGAAATCCGAGGCTCGCGAGCAGGACTCCCCCAAGAAGAAATCCTACTCCTTTGAGGGCGTTTTTCGATCCGGTTAAAATGGCAACCCAGCGGAAGAGACCGGATTGAGTTGCGGAATCTTTTTTGGGAAGGAGCACACGGACTGCGCTCTTTGAGCTCATTTTTGTAAGATCTTTAGCCACACCGGAAAGGGCCTGGGTCCCCATGATGTAGCCTACCGCAAGCCAAAGCCCCCAGTCGGGGTTGATTAAGGAGAGTAATACCAGTGAGATGATTTGGAGAGAGAGCCCGGAGGTAAGCGTGATTTTGAGCCCCTTGGTCGAAGCTAACCAACCTCCGAAAAGGTTGGTTAGAATTCCGCAGAATTCATAAAGGAGGAAGAGAAAAGCGAGTTGGATCGGGTTAAGCCCCCTTTCATGAAAGTTTAAGAGAACAAGCATTCTCAAAGCGCCATCGGTGAGGGTGAATCCCCAGTAGGCGGCAGTGACAAGCACGTAATTCTTGACGTTCATCTCTTAAAGGGATGAGGCCACGATCTTTGTGAGGTCCATCATCCGATTGGAGTAGCCCCACTCATTATCATACCAGACCAGCAATTTAATCTGCGTTCCGTTCACCATCATAGTGGAAAGTGCATCGACGATTCCTGAACGGGGATCGTTGACGTAGTCGGCCGAAACCAGAGGTCGTTCCTCGTAGCCGAGAATTCCTTTGAGTTCGCCTTCCGATGCTGTCTTGAGCGCTGCGTTGACTTCTTCGACGGAGCTTTCTTTTTCCAATTCGAAGACACAGTCGGTTAGGGACGAGTTGAGCATAGGGACGCGAACAGCCACGCCGTTGAGGCGGCCCTTTAATTCGGGATAAACCATGGTAATAGCGGTAGCCGATCCAGTGGTTGTCGGGATAAGCGAGTTGATGGCAGAGCGAGCTCGTCTGAGATCTGGATGAGGAGCATCCACAATGATTTGAGTGTTGGTGAGATCGTGAAGGGTGGTAATCATACCGTGTTTAATTCCGAAGGTTTCGTTGATGACCTTGACTACTGGACCGATGCAATTAGTGGTGCAGGAAGCGGCGGTAATGAGGTGGTGTTCGGTGGGCCGATAGAGATGTTCATTACACCCAACTACAATATTGAGGGCGCCTTCCTTGACTGGAGCTGCGACGATAACCTTTTTAATCCCCTGGTCAAAATAGGGTTGGAGAAGAGCCGGGGTTCTGAATTTTCCAGAGCATTCGAGAACGATCTCTACTCCTTTTTTAGCCCAATCAACGGCGCCTGGGGTGTCCTTTGATGAATAGCTGATGGTCTGTCCATCAATTGTGATCGATTGTTCATCTGTGGTGATTTCGTGATCCCAGCGACCGTGCACGGTATCGAACTCAAGAAGGTGTGCAGCAGCTTGCGCGCTGGCATGAGGTTCATTGATATGGACAAATTCGAGCTCTTTCGAACCGAAGGCTGCGCGGAGATCGAGTCGGCCGATCCGGCCAAATCCGTTAATTCCAATTTTTGTAGGCATAATTTTTTTGTGATGCTTGTTAAGAAATACTGGTTTTTGTTGGGCAGCAAAGTTCGGGCCGTCCCTGACAGCAGTCTTCGGTGAGGAACGCCATGAGCTGAGACATCCTCTTGCTTTGGAGCCGATACTTGATGGAGCGTCCGGTCTTCTCCGAATCGATCAGCCCCGCAGTGCTCAATTCCTTGAGGTGGAAAGACAAGGTGGGTTTGGGAATGCCTAAGGCCCGTGAAAGATCTCCGGCGCAAAGTCCATCTGGACTGTTCTTAGCGAGAAGACGAAACATTTCTAACCGGGATTCTTGCGCAAGTGCGGTCAAAGTAATGATGGCCTCCCTTAGTTTCATGATTCTAGAATAATCAAAATAAATAGAGAGGTCAAGTGACGCATTTTGTATCCTTAGCAACGAGCAGATACCATAGAGCTTGAGCGATAGTTCAAGCGGTCAGCTGGATCCTATTAAACCTGATTGGTGAAACGACGGCGGAGATGCTTGAGATAGGGTTTTGGATCGGTTTTGGATCCAGTGGCTTGTTCCATTAGATCTTGAGGAAAGAGAGTCGAGCCGTGCTGGTGGATATTCTTTTGCATCCAGCCGAGGAGAGGGAGGAAGTCGCCTTTCGAGAAAGCAGAGGAGGTGGGCTCATCTTTCATGGCGGCCTCGAAGAGTTGGGCGGAATTGATATTGCCCAGCGAGTAAGTGGCGAAGTATCCGAGTCCACCCATGGACCAGTGGATATCCTGAAGACAGCCTTCAGAATCAGTTTGGGGTCTGAAGCCGAAGAGTTTTTCGAACTCGTCATCCCATGCAGTGGGAACATCGGCGACTTCTAGTGCTCCTGCGAGAAGGGCGCGTTCGAGTTTAAAGCGGAGGAGAATGTGAAGGTCGTAAGTGGCTTCGTCGGCTTCGACGCGAATTGGGGAATAAGCGGCACGATTGACGGCGGGGAGGAATTCATCGAGCGAGATTTCGCGAAGATGAGGAAAGAGTTGTTGGGCGCGGGGATACCATTTTTCCCAAAAAGGGCGGGAGCGACCAACGTGGTTTTCCCAGAGACGTGATTGAGATTCGTGAATGCCAAGGGAGACGGCTTGGCCCGAAGGAAGGTGGAATTCGGAGGCGGGAAGGCCTTGTTCGTAAAGCCCGTGGCCGGTTTCGTGCATGACACCGAAGAGAGAAGAGGCGAAGTCTTTGTTTTCGTAGCGAGTGGTCAGGCGGACGTCGGCAGGTCCGAGGGTGGTGCAGAAGGGGTGGGCGGTGGTGTCGATCCGGCCTTGGGTAAAGTCAAAGCCTAGAGATTCAGCAATTTCGTGGTTTAAGCTTTGTTGGGCTTCGATCGGGGCGGGGCCGTAAAGAAAATCGGCAGGGATGACGGATGATTTTTCAACAGCGGCGGCGGCGATTTCGGCGAGCTCGGTATCAATGGAATCGAAGAGGGTGGCAATTTCGCGGGTTTTGGCTCCACGTTCGTATTCACAAAGAAGAGCATCATAGGGTTCATCTTCGAAGCCCCAGTGGTGAGTCTTTTCACGGGCGATTTCGAGGAGTTTGGCGAGGTGGGGAGCGAAGGTTTGGAATTCGTTTTTTTCACGAGCTTCGGACCAGGCGGCTTTGGCAAGGGAGGATGTTTCGGAGTCGCGCTCTACGAGTTTCTGCGGCAGCTTGGTGGCGCGCTCGTAGCGGTGGGTGAGTTCGCGTTGGTTGGCGGGGTCGAGGGAGGCCAGACTATCACAGAATTCGTCTGAGGTTTGAAGTTTGTGGATTTTTCCTTGGAGGTAAGCGAGTTGTTTGGCTCGATGTGCAACTGATCGTGCGGGCGAATAAGTTTCTTGGTCCCAATCTAGGGTGGCGGAGGTTGATGAAAGAAGAGAGATTTCTTGCAGAAGATCTTGGATGTGAGCCATGGAAAGAGATTAACGGAAGGTGTGAAAAAGGCGAAGGTGATTTCTGGCCTGGAGATTCACTGGACGCGTTGTCTTTGGCTTGGTTAAATCGTGATCTCTTAAATCAATGACCGAAAAATTCCAGATTCAGAACCTTATCGAGCAGAGTCAGACTCGCACGGTTCACCGGGTTCGAGGGAGCGATGGAACTAACTTGAGGCTCACGCGGATTTTATTGGACGAAGATGAGCGTGAGCAGTTGAAGCGATCGCAAAACCTTCGAGGGGCGTTGGCTGAACTCAAGGCTCTACGGCACTCGTCGTTAACTGAAGTGCTGGATTGTGGTTTGGATGAAAAGGGAATTCCGTGGGTGATGTCGCAGTGGGAGAAGGGGAAATTGGTAAGTGAGATTAAGATTGAGGAGCAGGAAATACAGACGGTTTCGAAATATGCCAATCGATTGCTGAACGACTTTGGGCGAATTGCGGGGGTCGTGAATTTCGATACGGCTGAGATTTTCTTTTCCGGAGAGAATCGTGAAAGCTGTATCTTTCAGATCGATTATTTCAGGTGGTTTTCGGATATTGCCTCGGGAATCAGTCCGGGCATGAATTATGATGCCAAAGAGCAAGTTCGTCACTTGTTGGCGGGCCTAGCGATCAAACAACTGAAGTTGCCGAAGAAGAAGGAGATCAATCCGATTCCATTTGTTGATGAGCGAAGTCCTGCCTTGGGGATCAACGAACCGATCAGGGAACCATGGTTTGGTCGCCTGTTGATTTGGCTCTGTTTGCTAGGGGCTCTGACCACGATTGGTTGGCTAACAGTTGAGGGAATGGGAAGAGTAAGAGAGAATCCAAGGGCGGCGGACTGGAAGGCCGAAGAACGTCCGTAGGATTTTTATACAAGCTTCCGAAGAATCGTGGAGTCTTCAGACGTATTTGTTTTATGAGGTTTATTTTATTACTTGTCGTCGCCTGTTCCATGTCGTTTGCCGAGCAGCTAATTCCTGATGAGAAAAAGACTTATAAAAAGGTCGGGAAGGTTGAGCTTCAGCTGCATATTTTTAACCCTAAAGGTCACAAGGCGAGTGATCACAGGCCAGCGATTGTTTTTTTCTTCGGTGGTGGTTGGAGCGGTGGAACGCCTTCGCAGTTCTATCCACAATGCGAGTATCTTGCGAAGCGTGGGATGGTGGCGATTTCAGCAGAGTATCGAGTGAAGAGTCGTAATGGAACGTCGCCGCTCGAGTGTGTCAAAGATGGAAATTCAGCGGTTCGATGGGTTCGTTCTCATGCGGAGGAGTTGGGAATTGATCCCAGCAAGCTAGCTGCTGGTGGTGGCTCGGCAGGAGGGCATGTGGCCGCGGCGACCGGCACAACGAAAGATATTTTGGAAAAGGGTGAGGATGTTTCAGTGTCCTCTAAGCCAGATGCATTGGTTCTTTTTAATCCGGTCTACGATAATGGCCCGAAAGGATATGGCCATAGCAGGGTGGAGAAGTATTGGAAACAGATCTCGCCAATGCATAACCTTGATAAAGAAACCCCACCCACGATTGTTTTTTTGGGCACTAAGGATAAGTTAATCCCGGTAGCGACAGCGGAAAAGTATCGCCTTCTCATGAAGGAGGCGGGGGTTCGCTCCGAGTTGTTTCTTTATGAGGAACAGCCGCATGGTTTCTTTAACACGGCGAAATATGATGAGACGGTGAAAGAGATGGATCGGTTTTTGGTTTCACTGGGATTCCTTGTCGAGAATTTGAAAGACTGATTGTAGAGATTGATTTGATTCAGCAGGATGACGTTCGTGAAAGCTGTGTGTTTTTTCTCCCTAGTTTGTTTCTCTATTCTTATGACAGCGTGCACGGTTTACGAGAATGTGGATCCACACATGAATGGTTGGCGGTCTCCAAAATTGTCAGCGCCGGATCAATTTGGCCAAGAGGTAAATATTGGGCATGCCACGTCTGGCCCGTGGGCGGTCGTTTTCTTTTATCCAAAGGCGGATACACCGGGATGAATTAAGCAGGTGAAATCGCTGCGGTCTGCATTTGCGATATTGACGGAAAATAAGATTCAAGTGGTAGGGGTTTCTATGGACACGATTGCCGAGCAACGAGCTTTCTCGGACAAGTTCGAAATTCCATTCCCCCTTCTTTGCGATACGACCGGAACAATTTGTGAGGCCTATCGAATCGAGCATCCCAAGAGTAAGCCGCGTCGTGAAACTTTTCTGTTTCGGAATGGAGTGTTGGTGCACCACGATCGCGCGGTGAATCCGATATCTCAGGCGCGCGATGTGATTACCAGTATCAATGAACTAGTTGGTGATCAGTCGGAGTAGGATCTGATCACTCTTTTCACAGGTGGCATCCTGATATACCTTGATGCCGCTGCCTCCTCTTAGTTTGAGTGGTCGTTCACTTTTGGGGAAGACAGGGGCTCACCCTAAACTTCTAAAATTGATAAGTCTCTGGTGGGATCACCTTGGGGGCTTTTTGGTTACGGTGGTCATTCTAGGGTAAGATCCGAAGGCGGATGTTTTTAAATTCGATGGGGGAACCTTCGGATTCAAGGCAGAGATAGCCTTCGGCGGGTTCGCAGTTCGTTCCGCCCGAAACTTCTTCGCCATTTACCCAAAGGCGCACCTCACCGTTGATAGCTCGGATATAGTAGTGGTTCCACTCGTTGATGCCTCTGGTGAGACGTTTGGTCGGGAAGCTACGTTTGCCGTTTGGAGCGACAGGTGGAAAGGGCTTCATTTTAGCTGGTCCGGTGGGGAAGACATCACCATGAGAGGTGAACCAATCAGAGGGCTCTCCTTTATTTTTTTCCCAGTTGGTCTCGTATCCAAGGTCTAGAACTTGGACTTCGATGCCATCGGGGAGGCGACCTTTCCCGGCGGCAAGTTTCTCGATGGAAGCGGGGCTGGCCCAAGCGAAGATCCCAGAGTTTCCCGCGTGTTTTTTGTGCATCCACTCGCAGACAAGTTCGAAGTTTTTTGTGGGCTTTTTCATGCGAATAACGCCTACGGGATTACCGGTGCAAGAGGCATGCCCGCCGTCCCAAGTCCAGGTTTTTGGGTTGCAATTCACATTCACAAAGTCCTCGCCGGTGAGTTCACGCCACCCTTGCCCGGTGCCGTCGATAAAGGCCTTTTTCACGTCGGAATTAGCTTTGGATTTCGTTTCTTTTTCGTCAGAGAAGCTCGGGGCGACAAAGATACCAAAGAAGATGGCTCCAAGAATCGAGTGGTTTTGGAAAGTTTTTAAAATCATGATCTTGCAATACGCGATCAAAATCGCAACCTTGTCGGAATCCCTAACAATTTCGATTTAAAGTTATGAATAAACAAATCTCAAATTTTAGCCGAAGAAAGTTTGTCGGCTTTGGTCTCGCTTCTGCTCTCGCTCCTTCGGTGGTACGAGGAAAGTCGCCAAACGGGAAACTCAATATGGGAATCATTGGCTCTGGTGGTCGTGGGGGAGCAAATTTGAACGGAGTTAAGGCAGAGAACATCCATACTCTCTGCGATATCAACCGGAAGACACTTGAAGCGGTGCAGAAAAGATTTAAGGGAGCAAAGACGACGACCGATTGGCGGGAAGTGGTGAGCAATCCAGACATTGATGCAGTGGTGATTAGCACGGCGGACCACCATCATGCACCGGCGGCGATTGCAGCGATGAGGGCTGGGAAACATGTTTACTGTGAAAAGCCGCTGGCTCATACCGTGCAAGAAGCGCGTTGGATGCAGGAGGAGTATGCGAAAGCGAAGGGGAAAATCGCGACCCAAATGGGGACGCAAATTCATGCAGGAGGGAGTTATCGTCGCGCCGTGGAATTAATCCAAGCCGGGGCGATTGGGCGGGTGAAAGAAGCGCACGTCTGGTGCAGCCGGAGCATTCGTGATGTGGAACAGGCGGTTCTCGAGAAGCAGGCAGTGCCTGATTACTTTGACTGGGATGTCTGGCTTGGGCCAGCCGCTGACCGCGCCTACAATGAAGGATATTGGAAGGGTGGTAATTTGAATTGGAATCGTCGTTGGGAGTTTGGGAATGGCGTTCCTGGAGATATGGGGAGCCATTTGATCGATTTGGCGTGGTGGGCTCTGAAGCTTCGACACCCAACTCAGATTTCCTCACAGGGCCCAGCGCCTGATTCAATTGGCGCTGCACCATGGCAGGAAATTACTTGGCAGCATCCTGACGATGTGAAGGTGGTGTGGTATCATGGTCCGGAGGGAATGAAGCGTCGCAGCGAGGTTCTACAGCCGATGGTGGGTAAAGACACCGTGATTAAGAAGTGGGGAATCGGTGTGGCCTTCGTCGGTGAAAATGGAGTGTTGGTTTCGGATTACGGTAAAAATGTCCTCAGTCCGTCGTCCAAGTTCAAAGATTATCAGAGGCCCCAGCAGTCGATTGAGCCTTCCGTAGGTCACTATAATGAATGGCTAAAGGCCTGTCGCGGTGAAGGGGAAACACTCTGCAACTTTGATTACTCGGGGTCGTTAATTGAGCATAATTTGCTTGGGAATGTGGCTCATCGCGCAGGCCAGACGCTTGAGTGGGATGCCAAAGATTTCAAAATTACGAATGATGAAGCTGCGAACAAACTTCTGACGAAAGAGTATCGAAAAGGCTGGGAGATCAATAGCTGAGCAGAATTTTTACTTTTGATGTAGCCTTGCCGGAGTCTTTGGCGGGCTGGTTGCTAAGCTGTTCTTTCCCGGCATTAGATAATTGATCGCTAATTCAAGGTAATTGCGCGACAGCAAATTTGGGCAAAAGGGCTTACATAACGGCATGCAACCGCTCCCAACCCTTGAGACCCGGAACACGGGTTGTGGGAAAAGCTTCTCAGCTTCTCTCTTGGTGGCGGTTCTCAGCGCCGTTGCGATTTGCGCGGGACTGGGGCTAATAACTGTTCAGATACATCGTGCGATGACCGCGGCACAAGCAAATCCTGAGCCTATTGCGTTCGATTACACGGAGCCTCTTCGCAAGAAACTTGAGTCCGAAGCTAATTTGGCGCCGGAGCGGATGATTTCGGTTTCTAATGGCCCATCTTTTGCGCGAATGAAAGTTAGCGCATCAATCAAAACAACGCCAAAGTTTACCGAAGTGCCTAATCCTCAGCCTGTTACTAAAGAGGAGTTGGTTCTCGAAGAGTTAGATCTCGAAGATCGTTTTGAAGAAAAGGAAAAACCTAGGGAGGTGAAAGTCATTCCCAAAATCGCCAAGAAGAGCCCGGCCGTCAGGCGTTCTTCTTCTACCCAAGCTGAACTTGCGGAGCGCAAGAAAGCACGACTTGCTGGTGAAGTGACTCAGCAAGCTTCGCTGGTAAAACATTTTACTCCTCACTATCCCCTTAGCGCCCGGCGAAAGGGCCTCGAAGGCCGCGTGGTTGTGACTGTGACCGTTGGTGCTTCCGGCCGCGTTTCCGCCTGCCAGATCTCGCAAAGCAGTGGGTATGCTTCGCTCGACCAGTCGGCGGTGAGTGCAGCCAGACGTTATCGCTTTTTCCCCGCTAAAAATGGTCTAGGGCAGGCCGTTAGTGTGCAAAAAGCCATTCCTTTTAATTTCCAGCTTAGAAGCTAGGTAAGCTCTTATCAATCTCTTGAAACATTTAGCCTTTTGATGCTAATGCGACTCATTCTCAACTAACTAAATCCAAATACACAAATGACAAAAAACATCGGAATATTCTCTCTAACCTCAGCGCTTGCGGTTGGAGTATTAGCAGCTCAGGACGCTATTGAAACATTGGCGACAGTTAATGTAATCGGCAGTTCGGAGAACATCCTCGGCTTAACTGGATCCGGAGCCTTCATTGAGGCTGAGGATTACCAGACGAAAGGGATTACCAACATTCAGCAGATTCTTCGTAAAGTCCCGGGTGTATACGTCCGGGAAGAAGACGGTTTCGGAAACTTCCCGAACATCTCCCTTCGTGGAGGTGATGGAACGCGGTCTGAAAAGGTTACCGTAATGGAAGATGGAATCCTGACAGCACCTGCGGCTTACTCAGCGCCTTCTGCCTACTACTCGCCACGTGCCGGCCGCATGTCGGGAATCGAGGTTTTGAAAGGATCCAGTCAAGTTAAGTATGGTCCTCACACAACTGGCGGCGTTATTAACTTCCTTTCTACGGAAGTTCCATCGGAAGAGACTTTTTACACCCGTAATACCTATGGAACATATAACACATTCCTTTCCCATAATTATTATGGTGACACTGTAAAGACCGAGACAGGAACATTCGGATACCTTTTCGAGCTATTCCATCACTCCAGTGGTGGATTCCGCGACATTGATGCAGGCGGTGGGTTGTCCAGCTCTAACAATACGGGGTTCAAGCTTACCGAGCCCATGGTTAAACTTTTCTGGGAACCAGATTCAGCACTTCGCCAGCGATTTGAATTCAAGTATGGCTATCAAGATTTCAACTCTGATGAGTCTTATATTGGCCTCACGGAAGACGATGTAGTCAACAATCCAAATCGTCGCTATTCGGCTACCCGTTTCGATAATATGGCGTCAGAGCACCATCGCTCATATTTGAAGTATCGCGTGGAGCCTAGTGAAAACCTTAATTTTGAATTTGCGGCATACTACAATCAGTTTTCCCGTAATTGGGCGAAAGTAGACGACATTGTAGGTGGTGCGAACTCAGTTCGTGGGGCCCTTGCAACTGGGAATGGATTAGACATTCTTCAAATGACCGGACCAGGTTCATTGATCTTCCGAAATAATAACCGCGACTACTCAGCTTATGGTTATCAGTTTCAGGGCGATTACTCTTTTGCCTCTGGTAATGTAGAGCACCTCTTGCAATTCGGAGCGCGTTACCATCGTGACGATGTTCGCCGTTTCCAAAATGATGAGACAATTAACCTCGGTGCTACTGGAGGTGTTACCGACCGTGTTGTGGGCGCTCCTGGAACCCAAGGAAACCGTTACCAGCAAACTGATGCCCTCGCTTTTTGGGTCCAAGATGAAATTTCTGTTGGTAATTTGACCTTCAGCCCTGGTGTTCGTTATGAGAATCTTGATCAGTCGTTCAACGACTATAAATCAAATCAATCTGGAACTTCCTCTTTTGACTTAGTTTCTCCTGGAGTCGGATTCAATTATGAGCTCGATAATTCTACTGCACTTTATGGTGGCGTATATCGTGGAATGTCAACTCCAGGACCTCGTTCCGCCGCTAAAAGCGGAGTCGTGGAAGAGAAGTCTATGGGCTACGAGTTGGGCTATCGTTACCAGAGTCCAAAGATAAGCTATGACTTTGGTGCTTTCCTCACTGACTTCGATAACCTCATTGCAACGGATGCCGGCCTTGGTGCGGTTGAGAATGCAAAGAATATTGGCGAAGCTGAAGTCTTCGGGTTTGAGGCTCAAGTCTCCTATGATCCTCTTGGCGGAAGCGGAGGCGAGGTGTCGTTGCCGATGTATGTCAGTGCCACTTGGACTGATGCTACTTTGACTTCTACGATTACCGAAGGTGGTGGTGATGATATTTTCGCCGGAGCCACCGATGGTTCGCAAATGCCTTACATGCCAGATTGGCAGTTGGCTGCTGGGGTTGCCCTCGCAAAAGGAGCTTGGAGTCTCGCCTTGGATGCGACGTTTGTTTCGGATGCTTTCGGCACCGCGCAAAATGTTGATTCACCGAGTCAGGATACTACTGGAGCTGGAGCGCGTGCAGGTAAGATTGATGAGCTTCTGCTCTTTGACCTCACAGGAACCTACGATATCACTGAGAATGTTACCTTACTCGCTGGAGTAAATAACCTCTTTGATGAGCGTGGAATCACTTCCCGCCTCGCCCGCGGACCCCGGGCAAACATTGGTCGGAACGCCTTCTTAGGCTTCGAAGCCAAGTTCTAAGATTCTTCAATTGATATACATAACAAAGGACGGTCTGGGATCAATAGATCCCGGACCGTCTTTTTTTGTCTTGGGTGTTTTTTTCTGTGTTGAATTACTTTCAGGGGGGAGCATTTGGAAGGCTTTGTAGGAGATGAGGGCTTAAGATTGGTAGAAACCGTTTCAAAATACCGCTACGACATCGCCCGAATTATCTTGTTAGGGGAGCCCTATGAGCTTATCTACCACTCCCTGATGAACAGAAGCTTGTCAAAGATCCGGACTACCTTGAGCTGCTTTGTGGTGTCCGGTTCCAGCCTCTTGGCTGCGGATCAAGCTGTTGACACAACTCCGGTCCCCGAGCCCTCGGCTATCTTGATCGGTGGGTTGTGTGGTATTTTTTTTCTTCTTTGGCGGCGCAAGTGAGGGGTTGGTTCGCTAGCGGAACTTTCGTTTCTTACTTGCATATCTAAGTAAACCCTGAGATTTCGCGCGTCCCCCAAGCGCCTGTTGCCTTTGTGCCGAACGCTAATTGATACACCATGGATACCCCTATGTTTGCCGATCTCGGCCTCCCCGATGTTCTCCTTTCTGCCGTGCTCGACATGGGGTTTGAGAGCCCTTCGCCTATTCAAGCCAAGACTATTCCGCTCGCTTTGGAGGGAAAGGATCTCATCGGTCTCTCTCAGACCGGTTCCGGGAAAACGGCGGCATTTGCGCTGCCGACTCTGGCTGGAATTGATGCTCATCTTGCCGAGCCTCAGGCTTTGATTGTTTGCCCTACTCGTGAACTCGCAGTGCAGGTCTGCGAAGAGGTGTTTCGTCTCGGTTGTAAAATTAAAGGTTTACGAGCTCTCCCAGTTTATGGCGGTGCGCCTATTGACCGTCAGTTAAAGGGACTCCGCAAAGGAGCGCATATCGTGGTGGGAACACCGGGCCGTTTGCTTGACCACTTGAAGCGCCGAAGCTTTGACCCGCGAAATATCAAGACTGTGATTCTTGACGAGGCAGATCGCATGTTGGACATGGGTTTTCAAGAGGAGATGGAAGAGTTGCTGGCGGCGTTGCCTCAAGATCGTCAAACGATGTTTTTTTCTGCTACGATGAATCGGCGGGTGAGCCGCTTGATTGATAATTTTGGGAAGAAGCCAGAGACCATTGAAATCGAGCGGAAGTCGCTTACGGTCGATGCGATCGATCAGTCATGCTACGAGGTTCGCCAGCGTTCAAAAGTGGAAGTGCTTTCTCGGTTGCTAGATATTGATCCTCCAAGACTTGCGGTCGTTTTTTGTAATACGAAGCGATTGGTTGATGAGGTCACTGAGGGTTTGTTGGCGAGGGGTTATGCTGCTGACCGCCTGCATGGCGATATGACTCAACAGATGCGGGAGCGAGTTTTGGCGAGGTTTCGCGAGAGTACGATTGAAGTTTTGATCGCGACCGATGTGGCGGCGCGTGGTTTGGATGTCGACGATATCGATTTGGTGGTAAACTACGAAATTCCTCACGATCCGGAGGATTACGTTCATAGGATTGGCCGGACGGGACGAGCCGGGCGCTCAGGCCGTGCCGTTAGTTTTGTGTTTGGCCGAGATATCTATCGCCTTCAGACAATTGAGAAGTACACCCGCCAAAGTATTCGGCGAGAAAGAGTACCGAGCCAGGAACAAGTCGAAGGTAAACGTGCGGACAAACTCTTCCAGACGATCCAAGAGCGACTCGAGAGTGGCAAGCTTGGTGATTATCAAAGTTACCTCGATCGGCTGTTGGAGCAGGGACATACCGCGACCGATATTGCCAATGCGGCCTTCACCTTGCTGCGTGAGTCCACGACGCGGGAAGGTGAGTTCATCGCCGAAGATAAGCAGAAAGAGGCTTTTGCTAATGAAAAGCAGCGTTCGAGCTGGCGTGACGAAAAGCGTGATCGTAAGGATCGTCCGGAACGCGAACGTAAATCGAGGCCAGAGCGAAATAATTCGAAGGGAATGGCCTGCTTATTTATGAACATTGGTAAAGCCCAGCATATCAAGCCTGGTGATATCGCTGGAATGATCTATCGCGAATGTAAGGTGCCAGATGGCTCGTTGGGCAAGATCACTATTTTCCCGAAGCATACCCTTGTGGATGTTAGCGAAGAGGTCTCGGGGGATGTCATTAATGGGCTCAAGAATGCAAAGATTCGTGGGAGATCATTTAAGGTGGACCTTGACCGACGGGGTTGAGAACCCGCTTTGGGCTTGCTGAAAAGCCAGAGAATGTCGTTAATTACCCTGCGATGAGTGATTCAAAGCAAGCCTCTGGAGGATCTGTTCAAGAGCGGATTACGCTGTCGGGCATCAAGGATCTTTCCATGCCAGTGCGAGTAATGGGTTTTGGAGCTCTTGGAGTTCTGGTGCTGATCTATTTCATCTATCCGGCTTACCCATCTTTTGTCCACAAAACTCTAGCGACGTGGACCTGGGGAGCATGTAATCCAATCAGTAATTTTTTACATGGTCGATTTGTGCCAGTGGCATTTGGAGTGATGAGTTGGATGGCTTATCAGAAGACCAAAAAAATGGATGCTAAGCCCTCTTATACGGGTCTTCCCTTTCTTTTATTGGGCCTCTTGTTTTTCCTCATCTCAATGCGAACGATCCAGCCAAGATTGGCGTTAATTGGTGCTCCATTTGTGGTGATTGGATATGCTTATTATGTCTTTGGATTTCAGATCGCAAAACATATCATTTTCCCATCATTTTTCTTATGGTTTTCGGTTCCGGTTCCGGGACTCGAAGCGATCCTGACAGGGAACCTACAGGTCTTAATTACTAAGGCCTGTTATCATACCGGTATCTTTTTAGGGATGGATCTCGTTAATACTGGAGCCGATATTTATATTGGCGGAAGCAGTGTGAAAGTCGCCGAGGGCTGTAGTGGAATTCGCTCACTTATGGCATTAACTATGATCGCCGCTGTCTATGCTAACTACACCCAAAAACCTCTTTGGAAAAAGGCCTTTCTCTTTGCCCTAGCTCTTCCTTTGGCGATTGCTGGTAATTTCTTGCGAATCTTTACCATTCTGGTTTTGGCGCAATTTGGCTACGCTGATTTTGGCACTGGAACTTGGCATGACTGGGCGGGGCTTCTGATCTTTTTTCCTATTGCTCTTTCTGGTCTCTACTTGGCAGACTATTTCCTCAATTTTAAAGAGAAGCGGTCTAAGCGGGTTAAGAGATCTGTGAAAAAGTCACACAAGGTAGCAAAGGAGAAAGCAACGTTATGAAGAGGCGCTTGGTGATTCTGAGTTTGATCGTGGCGGTATTTGCCGGAATCGTGTTGGCATTCCCAGAAAGCCCGGGAATGAAACCCTCTCGTCTTGCTAAAAGTCTTCCTGAGACGGTCGGAAGTTGGGCCGGCAAGCCCGAAGAACCAGGTGCGGCCGAAAAAGAGAAGCTTGCTAAAGATACTGAATTCGAACGGATGCGGTATGAGGATCAGGCGGGGCAACTACCCTCAGTCCAAACTTCCATTGTTTTTTCCGGGAGAAATCTCAGCCAGAGTATCCACCAACCGGAAGTATGTCTCGACGCCCAAGGCTGGGAATTCATGGCGCAAAAGCGTCATGAGTGGGAAGGGCTTCTTCCTGGGGATGAGGTTTTACCGGTTAAGCAAATCTTGTGCCGGCGCGTGCTGTTTCGAAAAAACGAAGAAGGTGACTATGAGGAGATCGTCCTTCAAAATGGAGAGAAGGCTTACATCTGGCGAGTTTTTTATTATACTTTCTTCGGTCATGAATCGATTGTTTCGGGCCATTACGAGCGCACTGCTGAGGACATCAAGGATCGGCTTCTTAAGGGGCATGACCAGCGATGGGCCTATGCCACATTTTCCTCTTTTGTGACTCAGAAGCATCGCGATCAGGGTTTACGTTTTGAATCGGGAGCCGGGCTTGATGAAAAGCAAACGGAAGCCCACATCCAGTCCTTCCTTAAAGTGCTCCTTCCAATCGTAGTTTCTGAGCCGGGTGAGGGATATGATAAGTCGTTGGCCAACGGGAAAAATATCGGATCATGAAGACAAGGGGGACAACGCAACACTTTTCGATTCAGGCCCTGCAGATTTGTGATGCCTTTTTGATCTGGCTGGGATTTGTGATCGCTTCGTTTGTTCATGGACCGATCAGAGAACTTCTTGGCATGCCTTCAATTGGAGATGATGGTTTTAAAGGAACGGTTTGGATCATTTTTATCGTGGTGCCTCTGACACCGCTGGTGCTCGAGCGTTTTGGATTTTATGATCGATTGCTCTCAAGGCATAGATTCCAAAGTAGCAGTATTCTTTTAAGAGCAATGTTAGCCGTGGTTTTGATTACCACGCTGATCGCGGTTTTTGGAAAATACTCCGATACGAGGCGACTTGTTCTTGGCTCTGGTCTTCTTTTCAGCTCGGTCTTCTTATGGGTTCGCAGTCGTTTAACTACGAAGTTCTTGAGGTCGAGAGCAGCTTCAGAAGGCTATCTTGAGCGAGTTGTTCTTGCTGGGGCGCCAAGAGAAACAGGTTTATTTCTTGAGGATCTTGAGTCCGAGATTTTAGAAGCTTGGAAGATTGTGGCGCATTTCGATCTCGAAACCAAAACGGTCGAGGAATTGGACGAGTTGATTAAACACGAATCGATTCAGCGGGTCGTTTTTCTGACCGGGCATACGGAGTTTTCTCGTGTCGCACGGGCTGTTGAGACCTGCGAGTTGCAGGGAGTTGAGGCTTGGATTGGGGCGACCTTTTTGAGGGCCCAAGTTGCCCGACCCAGCTTCGATGCAGTGGGTGGGCAGCCAATGCTGGTTTTCCGTTCTACGCCTGAATTATCGTGGCAGCTTTTTGCCAAGAAGCTTGTTGATATGATAGGTGCGGCCGTGATTGTCACATTGACCTTACCATTTTGGCTTCTGGCAATCGCGGGAATCAAGTTGGCGAGTCCGGGGTCTCCGGTAATTTTCACTCAGAAGCGGGCTGGGCTCTATGGAAAATCTTTTCTGATCTACAAGTTCCGAACGATGGTTCCTGATGCGGATCAAATGTTGGAAAAGATAAAGGAGGATCACGGAAACGAGGTGGATGGTCCGGCTTTCAAGCTAGCTTCCGACCCAAGAATCTTTCCTTTTGGGAGGTTCTTGCGCAAATATAGCATTGATGAGCTGCCCCAAATGATAAACGTGCTGAAAGGGGAGATGAGTCTGGTTGGCCCACGTCCTCTGCCCCTTCACGAGATTGAGGCCATCGAACAATCATCGCATCGTCGGCGCTTGAGCATGAAGCCTGGTGTGACCTGCCTCTGGCAAATCAGTGGTCGAAGTGATATCACTGACTTTGACGAATGGGTGAAACTTGATGTTGCGTATATTGATCGGTGGTCTTTGTGGGAGGACTTTCTAATCTTGATTAAGACCGTTCCTGCGGTTCTGTTTAGCAAAGGAGCAAAATGAATAAATTATCTAATCTGGCCCTCGGGTTGTGCGCCGTTTTTTTTGCCATTATTACCGCCACTGGAATTGACTTAATTACGAGTCGTATCGGGGTCGGACTGGCCGGTTTAGGAGTCACATTATGCGTTGTCTCAATTTTGAGAGTCCTCGATCCACCGCAGGGTAGTCGTCCCTGGCTCAGCATTTTTTCGCTTTTAGGGGCAGGATATTTAGTGGGGCGGGCCCTCATGGGGGGACCGGAGGGTTTGGCTGTTCACGACGTTGCTCTCGTTTTATTGGCAATTGGAGTTTATCTCTCGGTTACTTCAACTGGGAAGGGCGTAAGAGGCCTCTGGATCATGCTTTTAGCAATCGTGGGGATAGTAAATGTGGGACTCGCAATTTCTCAATCAGCTTTGGAGAACTCCTTTTACTTTTGGCAATCAGGAGGCGCAGATGAAGATCATGCCATGGGGCTGTTCGCTCATTATAACGCTTTTGCTTCCTTCTTGAATGGAACTGTCTTCTTTTTCCTCTCCTATGTTTTTTTCGGGAGGAATGTCGTAGCCCGTTGGGCTTGTGCTCTGCTAAGCGTGGGCTTGATCGTTTGTCTTGTGATGAGTCAATCACGGGGTGGATGGCTTTCGTTTGTGGTGGGCGGTTCGTTGTGGATGGTTCTTCTGATTTTGTTTTTGAAGCAACGGCGCAGTAAGTTCTTGGGCATCGTATCTATTGCGGTTGTTGCGCTCGGAATTGGAGGGATTGTGAGCTCGGTTTGGATGGTTCAAAGAATTACCGAGAATCGTGTGGAGAAGTATGAGGAGGCTACCGGGCGGAAAGTCGAAGCTAAGGTCAGGGATGGTGGGCGAGTGGCATTCCAGCAAATGGGATTTGAAATCTTTCTCGATTCTCCGGTTGTAGGTGGAGGCGCACGTGCCTTTTCATACCGCGCGCTCGAAAAATGGGATCCGGATACTCTCGAGCTGTGGATGGGAGATCCGGAATTTGCCCATAATGAATTTGTTCAACTCCTCTCCGATTACGGCCTTGTGGGCTTTGCCCTCATTCTCATTCTATTGTTTATTCACGGGATTGTTGGAGTCATCAATCTGGTGAGCGAGGATGACCGTGATGCCGGACTTTCTATTTGGCAGCTGGGAGCTGCTGGCGGGTTGGTGGCGATGCTTTGCCAGTCCTACTTCAGCTTTATCTTTCATTTCCCGGCCTGCGTGGTTCTTTGCGCCTTCCAGCTCGCAATTCTTGCAAGTCGATCCAAAGAGGAGTCCAAACGCCGGCCAGTCTTCCGGTTCACCGAACTAGTGATTGGGATTGGAGGATTGGGGGTTGCGGCTGCTCTGGTATTCCTTGGAGTAAGTTTCTTCAAAGGATATGTGCTTTCCAAGGAGGCCGTTGGAAAACTCACGGCGGCAGAATCAGCGGACGAGGTTATAATGGGGCTCGAAACATTGGAAGAAGCTGGGAATCAGTCGTGGGATCCAAAGTCTTTTGAGATTGTTGCCCGGCGTGCGATGTCGGAAGCCAATGACGCGCTGCAGAGAAAAGATCCTGACCTTGCTGAAAAATTTAATCTTCGGGCGAAAGCGGCCTTTGAGCGTGCACTGGAACTTAATCCAAATTTCTCTGCGGCTTTGGCTGGTCTTCCGAGAGTTGAAGATGCCCTTGGCAATCACGCAGCAGCGGAGGAAGGCCATCAGAAAGCGATGAAGTTGATCTGGGCTAGAGAGATTAAATTACGTCCTTATTTTCACGCTGCCAGAAGTTCTTTTTTACAGGCGTTAAAATCCGATAATGATGCGAGTGCTCTGAACCTGCTGCGTGAAGCAAAATCACGTATTCTGAAAAGGCGCAAAATCTTAGAGCCTAGACGGGAGTTAGATGAAGAGAAAGAGATCCGGTGGATCATCCAAGCCTGGCTTAATTATTATGAAGGCAGGGCGATTTTTCAGCGAGGGAATGAGGTTTGGATCAATGCCAAGCCCCGCAATCCCGAACTGGCTCTAGCTTTGCTTTTGGAGGCTCAGACTCGATATCAGCTTTCGGAGAAGCTCGTAAAAGGAAAAGATCCTCGCTGGGAAGAGGAAGCGAAGCAGCTCAAATTCAGCGTGGAAACTCTTGAAGCTGGGCAATATCAGCCTGTAAAGCTTTCCGAGGAAGAGATTCGGAATGCCATCGAGCAGGAAGCGGTCCTTGATTCCGATTCGACGACCCGTTAAGTCTTTTCACAGATGACCTCTAATTTCGGCATGAAACTCTTTTCCGGTACAGCTCACCATGCACTCGCTGCCGACATCGCAATTTGTCTCGACTGCCCTCTCGCCGACGTAAGTGTCACTGCATTCCCGGATGGTGAGACCTTCGTAAAGATTAACGAAAACATCCGTGGTGAAGACGTTTACATTATCCAGCCGACTTGTCCGCCTACCAATCATAACCTCATGGAACTCATGATTATGGTGGATGCCGCGAAGCGGGCTAGCGCTGGACGTATCAACGCAGTGATCCCGTTCTTCGGATATGCTCGTCAAGATCGCAAGGACCAGCCCCGCGTGCCCATTACCGCTAAGTTAGTGGCTGATCTTCTTTCCGCTGCTGGGGTCGACCGTGTCGTCACCCTTGATCTCCACGCTGCCCAGATTCAGGGATTCTTTAATATCCCGGTTGATCATCTATACGGAAAGCCGATCGTTATTCGCGAACTTCGTGCGCGATTTGGCGACAATTGTGAGAACCTCACTGTGGTTTCGCCTGATGTTGGTGGGGTAAAGATGGCCCGAGCTTACTCTGATGCCCTCGGCGCAAGGCTCGCAATTGTGGCAAAACACCGTGTTTCTGCCACTGAGGTCGAAGCCATGCAGGTCATTGGAGACGTCGAAGGGCGCGATGTTGTTCTTGTTGATGACATGACCGAGACTGCCGGAACGCTCTGTGCTGCTGCTGATATCTTGAAAGCACAGGGTGCAAAACGGATTTTTGCTGCGGTAACTCACGCTGTTATCGGCGAGCTTGGACACCAGCGTATCGAGGAATCCGCTATTGAGGAGGTGATCACCACTGATTCCACACCGGTCACTAAGCAGGGAAAAGTGACCCCTGTTTCTATTGCTGGTCTTTTCGGTGAGGCCATTCAGCGCATTCATAATGGAAAATCGGTCACTTCTCTCTTTGACATTGACGCCCCCTCCGTGTAACCAACCGCCCCGCGCGGCACCCACCGCTGAAAAATCAAACCATTCAAACCATGGCGAAGACCCAAACTCTCAAGGCTGAAACCCGCAATCGCACCGGATCTGGTGTCCTCAAGCAAATGCGCCGTGAAGGCTACATTCCCTCCGTTGTTTACGGAAAGGGCTCCGAAACCATCAACATTAAGGTCAACACAAAGGCTCTAACCGATATGTTGGCTCACAGTGCTTCGGAAAGTATCCTTGTGGATCTTGAGATCGATGGTGGCCAATCTCGGACCGCTTTCCTTCAATCCACTCAATACAATGCGCTCAGTGGTAGTTTGGTTCACGCTGATTTCTTGGCAGTGACCGAGGGAATGAAGATTAGTGCGACTATTCCTGTGGAAGTTCATGGCGAGCCTGCAGGTGTGAAAGCTGGCGGTATTGTTGAGCAGCTTATTCGCGATCTTGATATTTCTTGTTCTCCAAAGGATCTACCTGAGAAAATCGATGCTAACATCGAGCATCTTGAAGTGGGTGATTCCATCACGATCGGAGACCTTGATATCCCTGAGGGTGTTGAGCCGACTCTCGCTGCTGACGTCCTCGTCGCGATTGTCAATGAGTCCCGAGTCACCAAATCTGCTGATGAGGAGGCCGAAGAAGAAGCTGCTGAAGCTGCTGAAGCTCCTGCTGAAGAGGCCGCAGCTGAGTAAATCCTATCTACCCAACCATTTTGAAACGTCCGGGGCTTTATGGCTCGGGCGTTTTTCTTTGGCGGTTGTTTAGACATTCACTACTCTCCCCATCGTGAGCCTTAAATGCATCGTTGGTCTCGGGAACCCGGGTGACAAATACTTGAATACCCGCCACAATATCGGGTTTCGGGTTCTTGATGCTCTCGCAGATCGAAATGGGCAGAAATTTAGGCTCGAAAACAAGTGGGAATCGCGGACCTGCAAGGTGGGCGAAACCCTGCTGGTGCAACCTCTAACTTACATGAATGAAAGTGGTCGCGCGATTGGCTCGCTGGCCCGATTTTTCCGTTGGCAGCCGGAGGAGATCCTCGTTGTTTTCGATGATATTTCCCTGCCTCTGGGCAACCTTCGTTTTCGTATGAGTGGCGGGCACGGCGGGCATAACGGAGTGCGGTCACTCATTGCCCACCTCCCAACTGATAAATTTTCCCGACTAAAATTGGGTATTAGTGGAGCTACTGGAGAGCAACTGGTTGGGCACGTCTTAGGTGACTTTGCGGTCGGCGAACGCGAACTCGTTGAAAACACGCTTGCAAGAGCCGCCGATGCTGTTCAGCTTGCGATCCACAGCGGGCCTGAAAAGGCCTCTAATGAGTTCAATACCAGAATTCCCAAAAAACCGAAAAAACCAACGGAAAAAGATGAATCGCAAGTACGAAGGCCTGATTGTCCTGAACGCCCAGGGGACCGAGACCAGCATTGATGATCTAGTCAGTAATGTCTCAAAAGAGCTCGAAGAAGAAGGAGCCAAGCTTGATGAGATCAAGCAACTTGGCCGCAAAAAGTTTGCCTACAACGCACGGAAGCTTGATGGAGGCCACTATGTGAACTACGTTTTCGAAGCTGAAGGTGACGTGATCGGAAAAATCAAAGAACGCCTCAGCCTCAATAATTCGGTGCATCTTCAGCATTACCAACGTCTTTCTTAAATCTCAAGCTCTCTTATCCCTATGGCCAACGTCAACAAAGTCATGCTGCTCGGGAATATCACCCGAGACCTCGAAGTTCGCTATACTCCCAAGGGAACCGCAGTTTGTGACCTCGGTATGGCGGTGAATCGGATCCGGACTGGCGATAATGGAGAGCGAATTGAGGAAGTCACTTACGTCGATGTCACCCTCTGGGGGCGTCAGGCCGAGCTCGCTGGACAATACCTAAGTAAAGGCCGCTCGGTCTTTATTGAAGGTCGCCTACAGCTTGATCAGTGGGATGATAAGCAAACTGGCCAGAAGCGTTCTCGTTTGCGCGTTGTTGGCGAGAATATGCAGTTTATCGGTGGCCAAGGGGGCAGTGGAGGTAATCAAGGAGGTAGCTCAGCTCCTAGTCAGCAGGCGCCTCCTTCAGAACAACAGCAGGCGCCGCCTCAGTCTAATCAAGGTGGAGCCGCTGCAGCGGAAAACTTTGACAACGATGACGATGACATTCCGTTTTAAGATCCGAAAGGCTGGTAAAACACTATTTTAAGAAGCCATCCAGAAATAGGTGGGTTTTGTTGGATCTGACTCGCCTTGACGCCTTTCCGAGATTCAAAAATCTTCTGGGTGGCAATCTACTCCGGCTTTTGCCAGGGGATCGATCCTCCTCGCTGGATATGGCCGCGCATGGCGGTAGCTAGGTCTCGGAAAACCGGTGCTTGGCGTTTGGCAAGATCGGTGGTTTCGAGCGGATCTTTTTCGAGATCAAACAATTCCCAAGCGCTCATGGGAGAGTTTTTGACCAACTTCCATTTTCCGCGCTTCATAGCCCATGAGACTTCGCCCATATAGCGGAGGTTTCCTTCACGACGCGTAAAAAAAAGATCACGTTCCTTGGCTACCTGCATCCCTGTCTTAAGGAGTGGAAGAAAGGATTGTCCATCGAGGTCTTCGGCGCTCTTTGCTCCAGCGGCTTCCATGGCAGTTGAGAAAATGTCCATTGTGATGGCTGTGAAATCGGTAGTGGCAGGCTTAATTACACCTGGCCAGACCGCACAAGCGGGAACTCGGATTCCGCCTTCATACATATCTTGCTTTCCTCCGCGTAGGTTTCCGCAGTTCCCCCCGACGTTGAGTTGTCCTCCGTTGTCGGAGACAAAGAAGATGAGGGTGTTCTCCCATTGTTCGTTTTCTTTCAGGGCGGCGATAACTTTGCCGATACTGTCATCCATGTGTTCAATAAGAGCGACAAGTTTGGCTCGTTTCTCATCTATCCCCTCTTCGCGTGCTTTTACTTTCTCCAACCAGTCTTTTGGGGGCTGGATTGGGGTATGAGGCGCATTGTAAGCAAGGTAGAGAAAGAATGGTGCATCTGCTTTTTCTTTGGCCTCGGAGGCAAGGTAGTTGATCGTCCAGTCGGTGAATATGTCGGTAGCGTGTCCTTCGGGATCGACGCTTTCTTGATTAAGGCGCATATAGTGTTGCCCGTGACGGCGGTGCTTATAGTAGTCGTCCATCATGTCTCCAAGGAAGCCGTGGAAGTGATCAAACCCTCGCGTGTTTGGGTGCGCTTCGTTATCGAGTCCAAGGTGCCATTTTCCAATCGCGGCGGTTCGATAGCTCTCTGTCTTAAGTGCTTGCGGTAAAAGAGTGGCGGAAGGAGAAAGATATCCCCAGTTGTCTTCGGGGTAGGTACGGATTACTCCGGGAACGCCAACTCGTTCCTGGTATTTTCCCGAGAGAAGAGCGGCGCGGGTAGGCGAGCAAACTGGGCAATTGGCATAGAAATTGGTGAAGCGCAGGCCGCTCGCCATGAGTGAATCTAGATGCGGGCTCTTGAGGTCTTTAGCCCCGTAGCAAGAAAGATCTCCATATCCGAGGTCGTCAGCCACGATCACGACAATGTTTGGTTTTGTTGCCGCCCACGAGCTTATGCTGAGAAGTACGAGAAATAGAAGAGTCACGCGCATGCTTTATTCATTATAGTCCTTTGCTGAGAAACCCAAGATAAAGTCTCTCGCCAAGAAAAAAAGCTGCATGCTCCATGGTAGGAGCTTACAGCTTGGTGTTTAGAAGGATGGATTTTGGGTTTTTGCTACTGGTGGTTTGCTGGTCCAACAAGCTCGACGAAATTGCCGTCGGGGTCTTTCACCACTGTAAGGGCCACTTTTGTGCCGGGGATGAGAGCTGGGCCTTTAGCGAGGACTTTAACACCGGCTTTTTTAAGGCGTTCGAGGGCGGTCTTGGTGCTGTTTACGTGAATAGTCAAGTAGCTGAATCCAAGGCTGCTTGTGATGTAGGTCTGGTCGCTCATCTTACTTTTGTCTATGGCGGACTGCATGAGCTTGATTGTGGTCGCACCATTGCCTTTGCCGAGGGAGAGTTTTTTAATGACGATTTCTTCTCCGGCGCTGAGCCCTGAATCACGAGTCACGTCTTTAGCGGCAGTGAATTCTCCCGTGGAGATGAAGCCGATGGCTTCGGTGTAGAATTTCATCGATTTGTCGAGATCGCTTACAACGATACCGAGATCGATTGTAGCGGTGCGGAATTCGGATTCGTCGGCGGATGCGAGTGAGACAAAGAACGAAAATACGGCGAAGAGATGAATTGGTAGTTTCATGAGCAGTATTGATGAGGGAATTCAGCTGAAGTGACCAGCCAGAATGTTAGGGTTTTATCTCGTTAAAGCTCATGCCAAGCGCTGCGGGTTCAAAGATTAGTTTTTTCTGTCAGAGCTATTGTTCTTGGCTAGCACCATACTCGTGACTACGAGGGTTCCTCCAATCATGAATCCCCATCCGGCTGATTCTGTTTTGAGGAAAACAAGGGCTTCGGAAACGCCGCAGATCGGAATTAAAAATCGATAACTCGCTAAAAGGGTGACAGGGAAAATGGTGGAGAGATGATTCCAAATGCTGAAGGCTGTTGCAGAGACGAATGCGAGCCAGAGGGTGGCTAGAGTGCTTGAGTGATCGAACATTTCTCCAATTCTCCAAAGGGCCTGCCCGCCAATCAAGGTCAGTCCAATCCCTCCAAGTAAGAGCGAGAGTCCGGTCGCATTGATGGCCGACATGGTGGGCTTGATTTTTGCAAAAATGATGACGGCGATCGCTCCGCTGGCGGTAGCCGTGAGCATGAAGAAGGCTCCAAGGACCGGATTTCCAGCCCCAGCGCCTGGTTTATAGATAGCCAAGACCACACCTAGACCGCCGAGCATGAGACCAAACCATTGAGTTAGAGAAGGCCAAGGGGTTTTCTGGATCAACGGAGCGAGGATCATCCACCAGAAACTCCCAGTTGCGACTAGCAGGGCGGCGAGGCTAGCGCTTGAAACGGAGACTGCTTGATAGAAGAATAGGTATTGAATGAAAGTCTGAGCGAGAGCGAGCCCCGCGATCAGTTTCCAGGACGTGAGGCGAAGCTCACTCTTTAGGTTTTTCCCAAGGACAAGAAGGCTGGCTCCGGAAAGGGAGAATCGCACGCCTGCAAAGAGGAGAATAATGGGTAGAGATTTCTGTAATCCTTGGGCGTCCCAATTTTGGTAGACTGTTTTGATCGCCGGAAAGGCGCTTCCCCAAAGTAGAGAGCAAACTATTACTGGCAGAAGTGGACTCTTGAAGAAGAACACGGACGAGTGATCGGCAGCAACGGAGGGCTCACGCATGTTTAGGAGGGAAGATGAATCTGATCTAATGGTCTGCCAGAAAATTCTCGCAATTAATCAATGAGGTTCTTAGACCAACTCAGTGAATACTAAAGGAGCACTTTTTTTCGCGGCGGTTTTTATTTTTACCCTGATTGTGAAGTTGCGTGGCCAAGACGTGCCTCCTCTGGAACTGACGATGAAAGGTGATTCAATGACTTTTCAGCTCAAGTCTGTTGATCTATCCGAAAGCTGGATATTGCAGCAATCGAGCGATGGTGCAAAGTGGACCGATCTGGTTCCTCTTGAGGAAAGCTGGGACATGGTGGGTTTTGGGGTGAAAGCTGATCGCGCAACCTTGGGAATAGGGGACTTAGAAAAGGTGTTTTTCAGGGCTAAGAAATTCTCTCGGAACGAAGAGGTGAAGCAAAAGTATTTGGCCGCGCTGGCTAGATGGGATGAATCTAATCTTACCAATTATAGTTATTTGGTTAATTCAAACCAAGGAATGATTAGCTATGAGGCCCGTTATACGGTGGTTAATGGTGAGGTGACACAGGTAGAAACAATTTTGGCTTGGCCACCTTTTTTCGAACCTCCTCCTAGTAGGACGATTGAGGATTGGTTTGCGACAGTTGCTTCAGCGATTGATCAAAATGCGGTTATTGTTGAGATCGATTGGAATTCGGAATTGGGGTATCCGGAATCGGGTTATGTCGACATTAGTAAAATGATCGCGGATGAGGAGCGAGGGTGGACCATCAGTGAAATAACTCCTCTGGAGTGAAGCGTGAGAGTTGAGTTGAGTGAATCAGGAGGCTTTGGAAAGTTGGTTTGAAAAAGATCTTTGAGCCTTAGCGAGAGCCTGAAGATGAAGGACCACTGCATCTAGGGTCTCGTCAAGGGTTGAAGTCCCAGCCGTTAATCCAATCTTGCGGATGCCATCGAGCCACTCGGGTTTGATGTCATTTGGTGTTTCGATGTGGTAGGCTTTGCAACCCAGTTTACGAGCGGTGCGGGCAAGTTGCGCGGTGTTGTTGGAGTTTTTCCCTCCAATTGCAAAAACGAGTTCGGCGGTATGGCAGAGTTCGTGAAGCGCGGTCTGACGATCTTTGGTGGGATGACAGACTGTGTCAAAGTAGACCACTTTCACCTCAGGCCGTTGTTCGCGAACTTCATTCACAAGTGCACGAACACGGTCGATGGGCTGGGTAGTTTGAGAGATAATGCCGATGCGTTCGACATGTGGAATGGTCGCGATGTCATCGGGGTGAAGAATGACCTGGGCCTTTGGGAAATCTCCCTGAAGACCGCGGACTTCGACGTGCCCTTCCTTTCCAATGATAACAGGTTGGAATCCCTCAGCGACAACTTTGGCCAGCTTGGCGTGTGCGACTTTGACGAGCGGGCAGGTGGTATCAGTGACCTGATATCCGGCATTGGCCCAACGCTTGCGGTCACGATCAGCGGCACCGTGTGCGGTGATGATGACTTGCTTGGTGGGAGCTTGCGATTTTTCGAGTGGTGCAGTTCTTGCACCTTTGGCGGCGAGTCGAGATTTAACGATCGGGTTGTGGGCAAGTTGCCCCAGAATGGTGGCAGAGTTTTTTTTGAGAAGTGTCTCAGTAGCCTCGAGGGCTTGGCGGACGCCGAAACACATACCGGTGTGTTTTGCGATGAGAATTTCGTAAGGTCGTGCGAGGATGCTCTTCATTTGACCCTAAAACTGCTTCACCTATGTGTAGAGAAAGTGAAGGAAAGGAGGAAAATCTGTGAAATGGGCGCTATTTTTCAGCTAGAGCACTGCTTAGGAGACGATAGGCGTTGGGTGAGTAGCCCGATTTTTTGAGAATCTCGAGATCGTTTTTTGCCCAGGTTTTGTTCCCCATGAGGGCGTGAATGAGGCCGCGGTCAGCGATGAGAGTGAAGTCGGGGCGTTCCGTGTTGATGCGGGGAGCGATCTCGACAAGGGCTTCACGAAGGTCGGCTTGAGCAGCTTCCTTCCTCTTAAGGATAAGGGAGGCGCGGGCGCGCCGAATGAGCCAGGACGAGCGGAATCGGGAAGAGGAAAGTTCTTTCTCGATAAGGGGAAGAACAGCTTTGGTCTGGCCAGCGGTGAGGGCAGCATCGACCCAATTGTTACGAACTACGATTGACTTTGTGTGATACAGCGATTTTTTTAAGATGGTGGCAGCTTCTCTAGGGCGTTGGAGCTTGAGTAGTAAATCGGCGTGGAAGAGGTCGAGCGCGGGGTCCTCGTTGGGACGGATGAGATGAAGCGTGTCACATTGTGAGCTGGCTTGTTCAAAGAGTCCTAGCTTAGCGGTATAGCTTGCGAGAAGATAGTGAGCTTCAAATTTTTCTTCCTTGTTTTTCGCAAATTTTTGATACTTCGAAATGAGGATCTTGGCGTTCTTGTCAGTCTCGTAAAGTTGGATAAGAGCAACGAGGGCTTGGCGGTTGTGTGGTTCGATCTTGAGAGCCGATTCGAGATCCTCAATGGCGTGGACCTTTTCCTGAAGTGCGCGGAACTCGGTCGCTCGTTGGTAGTAGAGGACTGCGGTGGGCTCGGTTTCGATTCTCTTCGTTAATGCCTTGATCGTCTCGGAGATATCGGTGTGCCCTAATGCAAGAACGGGCGTAAAAACGAGGATGAGGAAAAGATTATGCGAGCAGAGCATGACTACTTCTTAAGGAGAAACTGGGGATGGAGAGTGAAGTCGGAACTGCCAATGTTCGCGTTGTGCCCTTCAATCGCTAAGACGTTTTTTTGTCCGGGCTTTAGAATCTTTGAGACTCCGTTGAGGGGAAAGTATTCGAAGCCTTCAGCTTCGTGGGCCGTAAAGCCGTCTGCCTCTTTACCTTGTTTCTTGTCAACTCCCTGACGGTAGACCTCATGGCCATTTAGATAGGCAATAAAGGCGTCATCGTAGGAAATATGGAGACCAAGTTTTTTGAGATTGGCATTTTTAGGGAGTTTAAATTCTTTGCGGATATAAATAGTGGTGAACTTCCCACCCATTTCAATTTGTGTGGTGTCATCATTATCACCGTAACCGAAACCAGCTTTGCCGGTTTTCCAGTCGGAGATATCGTAATCGGGCGCTGCCCAATCAGTTACATTACCTGATGGATGAGAGCCTGCGAGGTAGGACCAAGTTGCGTTCTTATCGATGAGTGCGGTGGCGTTGGGGGGAGCAGTGGGACTGGTTGGCTTCTTCTGATTTTTCTGCAATGGTTCAGGTTGCCAGGGGTTTTCGACGAAGGTGTGGGTAACTTCTCCACTCTTTTTGATGGCGAAGGCATCACGAATAACACCTTTGGAATTGAGCATTTCTCCCTTGATGGTGTCATCGGCGATTGTGATGAGGCAGGAGCCGTGATCGAGGATGATACGGCGCATGACCGGGTGGGTGCCAGAGCGTCGGTTACTGGTGCCGCCATGACCGGTAACAATGGAGACATGACCATTGTTTGGCTTCAGGCCCTCGCTCTTGCGGTAGGCTCCGTCGCCTGCTGGGTCTCCATCGCCATCGTCGAGGATGACTCCTTTGGCAACTGAGGGAGTTTGATAGGCCCCGTCGATGAGCATGGAGCGTTCGTAAATGTGGGAGTGTCCGGTAAAGACAAGATCTACACCGCCACTTTCGAGAATGGGCATGATGTGCTCGCGCATTTCGATAAGCTGGCCTTCGCGATCCGAATCGTGCGAGCCCTTGGTGTAAGGAGGGTGGTGAAAGAAGGCGACTAGGAATTTTGCTTTGGTTTTCTCGAGGTCTGCCTTGAGCCACTGAGCCATTTCGCCGGTAGGGCGGCGATCAAGGTCGTGAGAGTCGAGGCAAATGAAGTGGACCTTGCCCCAGTCGAACGAGTAGAAGGCTTCCTTCCCGGATGGAAGGCCACCAGCCTCGGCGTTGGTGGGGCTGATGAAGGCATCGTAAAATGGTCCGATACCAGTTGCTCCTTTGGAGGTGCGGCCCTCGTGGTTGCCCATGGAACCCCAGCAAACGGTGTTACGTAGAGTGGGCTCATACATCTTAAAAAAACGGTCGCTGAATTCTTTATTGGTGCCGGAACCATAAGCCATATCACCGACGTGAAGGTAAAGGTCGATGGGGCGTCCGCTCTTGGCGGTGTGCTTTACCATCGAAGTATGGACCTGGGCCTGCGCCTTACCTCCAGTGCCGGAGTCGCCGACGACCCAGAAGTAGACCGGAGTATCTGATCCGGGAAGAGGGTTGGTTTTGCAACGATAAGAAGTGTCGGCTGGGGTCAGGCGTTTGTCTCCGTTATAAATCGCATAGTAGTAATTGGTAAGCGGCTTGAGTCCCGTGAGGGTGGCTTCGAATTGGCGGGTGTCGACCGGTGCGTCCTTGAAGATTGGATTTACTTCATCAATGGAGGGGTGTTTCCGAATGATGATCTGTTCTTCAGGCACTTCCGAGGAAAGGCGGTCGATGGATGTTCCAAAAACGACTCTTGGCTTCATCTCGGTGCGGGCACGCCAAACGACACGCATGGAGTTATCCGTTGCCAACTGAACGTAGGGTTGGCGGGAGAATTCTTCGATGATGGCGGCAGAAACGAAGAGAGAGCTTAGAAGAAGAAAAATGAGGGGCTTCATGTGCGACAGGTTCGAGGTTGAGAGGTTTTCAAGATTTCGCAATCAAGATTGTAAGTTTGACGGAATGGTAGAAGAGGGAGTATGCAGACGTCCGTATGAAACTTTTATTGCTCCCGACCTTAGTGATTTGTTCCCTCGCCCTGAGTTCTTGTGGTTTGCTTCGTTCTGCTACGCAAATGCCAATTCGGACCTTGCAAGGAGTGGGAAGAGCGGTCGGCCTCGGGTTGAAACAGAGTGAGGTGTTGGGTAAGGAGAAGTCTGCGCCCCCGACAAAGTGGAAGTCGACCCGGGAAGATTGATTTGATGGGCTGACACGCTTGGAAGCTTCTATTCTCTGCAAGAGCGTTGCGGTCTCTTCTTACGGTCTTGCCACGGCTTCAGATTTTTTCTGGACCGCCCCTGATGATTTTGTGGCTGGTTCCTCCCTCGTAGGTTTTGAAGTTTTCGAGGAAAAGATCAGCGAGCTTGCGTGCGCTGGTATCGAAAGTGGCTTTGTCTGCCCAGCTGTTGCGGGGAATGAGAATGTCTGATGGGACTTCCGGAACTTCGGTGACGGTTCGAAATCCAAA
>Ga0228615_1000240_pt1 | contig 32369 bp, 22 predicted proteins | sample 16DmetaG_FD_190530 | JGI IMG/M metagenome (GOLD analysis project Ga0228615, IMG submission 190530) | Seawater microbial communities from Monterey Bay, California, United States - 16D | ecosystem: Environmental > Aquatic > Marine > Coastal | place: USA: California | collected 2016-10-17
CCTGCCCCGTTTTGCATTCGTGGTAATGCAGACCGCGTCGATGAAATTTGCCTTTCGCCAGAGATGCGAACCGCAGCGGTTGACAAAGGCCTGCTGTCTGCGACCCCAAAAACCACGCCTGTTGATGTACGCCATCCAACTCAGTCAGGAGGCGCCCGACGGTTTGTTGTGATTCGAGACTTAAAAACGGTCAACGGACCCAAGGTCAAGGAAAGTGGAAAACGCCACCTAAAGGCGCTGTTCAATGAAGTGCAGCTTGGGTTGTATGCCCGCGCATGGGAACTGGCCCATCCTGGGGACCGGGTGGTTGGCGTTGGTGTTGGAGAGGTTGGAGAATCCACCACGCACTATGTCGAATTAGATCCGGAAATTGAACCGTACCTTGCGGGGTTGCACCTTGGTAAGCGCACATCATTGGTGGCGAATCAGTTCCGCTTTTCGGACGATTTAGAATACCAAAGCAACGGGTTTAGGGCATGGATGAATGAACGTATGCAGACGGCTCGACGAGCCATCGATACCGCTGAAGCGGGCCATATTCATCCGGTTCCAAGTGCCTCATGCTCCTTCTGTAAGGTTCGTTCAATCTGCCCTTCAGCCCTTCTTGGAGGTGAAGCACGTTGAGTAACAAACGCATTCCATTCAATCAGAGTCAACGGCTTGGGCTCGATATCGATCGCCACATTGCGCTAGATGCCGGTGCGGGGACAGGAAAAACCACTGTGATGGCTGAACGGTATGTGCAGCATTTGCTTTCACCAGTGCAACGCTCTACACTCGTTCTTCCTCACGGTCCAAGAGAACCACTGAGCGGTCATGGCTCCCTCAGAGCTCCCGCCAGAGAGCGAACAGACCGAAAAGAATGGAAGGGGTTGCTTCCAAGTGAAGTGGTAGCTATCACCTTTACCAAAAAAGCAGCATCAGAACTCAAAGCTCGCATCCGTGCCCGAGTTGCTCAAACGCGAAGATCCCCCGTTGCCCCGGACGACGAGGTTGGAATTTTCGATCCGCGAGTCGGTTCAGACGCCGACATTGAAATGCTCCTCTCTTCACTCGACGAGGCTCCAATTTCAACCATTGATGCGTTCCTTTCTCAACTTCTAAGCCCACACCTCGATTTGGTGGCTGTCCACCCGAGCAGGGAACAAATCGCCACAGAGCGGGCTCCTCTTTTGATCGAAGAAGCTCTCCATTCGGCTTGGCGGGTTCGAACCGTTGGTGATGCACAAGATGCTGGCGTGCTTGGTTATGTGAATTCATTTATCGAATCAAGAGACAGACTCTCCATCGCTCTTGGGGGCCAAGCACAAGCCTCCATTGTCCTGTCTGGTATGCTGAACAAATCCCTCTTCGTCGAGGAATCAAGGAGGGCAATAGAAGCCCATTCTCAGCGATTAGGGGTGCCTCTTCGGCACGATGCAACGCTTCCAGAGCAGTTATTTTTGGAGATGTTCACCCAGCCGGTTGTTGATCAAATTGATGCCTTTGCGGTGAATCTGCATAGGTTGCTCAACGAGTATGTTGACCTCTACCTTGCTCATTCAGCCTCCTATGTGGTCCCGGCTGAGGCTGATGCGAACACAGATCAAACACGATTCAATCATCTTGTTCACCTGGCGCGTCATGCGTTTATTGAAGATCCAATTGTCCGGACTCAATGGGTTTGGAGTGTTGCCATTGCTGCAGCAGGGGCGATTAAGACCGATGGCAGCGAAACAAGCTACTTCCCCAATGGCGCCCTTCCTCCTGCACGTAAGTCTGGATGGCACGCAGGTTTAGCGACGAAATCCAAAGCCAAAGGGTCCAAAGCTGAGAAAGAACAAATCTCGACTGCAGCGAACTCCATAGCATCCAAGATGTCGGATTTACTCAATGGTGAAGCCGGCCGATTGATTGGATTAATGGGGCGTTGTTCCACCCTCTTCTCACCTCTGATCACAAACCAATACATCCCCGAAGGTTCAACGCATGACCTGCAGGCCTTGGATGTGGATTTGCCAGAATCCATACCTGGGCATGATGGCATGAGGGTTGGCTCAGCTTTGCAATCAAGAATCTTGCTTGATTTGTTGAGGGTCCACGAAGCTTGCAAAGAAATCCTAACGCAATTGAAAGCCCAAGAAGGGGTTCATGATTTCGCCGACATTCAAAACATGGCCGCAGATTTACTGCTCGCTCGTTGCCCCGACATGGTTCGCTATGATTACCCCCCAGCGGTGGTTGATGCACTCGACGATTTGGGCGATGAACCGTGGGCGGATCATCACATCTCCCGCGCCCTCAACCTCGCATCAGAGGATGAAGCCTGTCTCGCAGACCTCCAACGTCGACTTCACACATTGCAGGTGCTTCGCCGGCAGTTTAGGGCCTTCATTATTGATGAATACCAAGACACGAACCCTGCGCACTTCCGCCTACTTGCTCGCTTGTGGGGCCACCGGGCACTGCAACACGATGAGCCAGCACGGCCACTTGGGCCTTGGGATCCTACGGTTTGTATCGTGGGCGATATGAAGCAAAGCATCTACAGGTTCCGTCAAGCCGAAGTTTCAGTCATGCGTCGAGCAGTCGCTGCTGTCATGATGGCAAACGAGTTGGAACTTAGCGAATCAAGATGGCCCGAAGGTCTTCGATTGGAAGGGCACGGGCGCGATCCTAGACCAATCGGGGCCGGAGGAGAAACTGCAGCGTTCATTGTAGCGAACAGCCTTGATGAGAATAAGGCGGTGTCTCAAGCATGGCAGCACGTTAGTCTGGGCGAGGACATGAACAGTTATGCGCCAGAATTTTCAGGAAACGATCGTCAACGCTTCCGGGGATTGGGCCTCATCGACATGACGAGCAATTACCGCACCAAACCCGGTCTGGTTCACACCATGAATGGCATCTTCAGAGATGTTTTTGATGCTCGGCACCATTTGCTGCCTGGGGAATGGCACGCAACTGCACAGGATTTGGTTCCTGGTCGCCCCGCAGGCGAACAGAACGGTGTGCTTGAGTGGCTCATGCCACTGGTGGAAGAAGAGGTGGAGCAACCTACGGACCTCACCGAACCGGTCAATGTGTTTGCAGATTCAACATCCAATCCGGTTCACCTTGAACATGAATTAATCGCAGCACGTTTGTCCGCCCTCCTTCAAGGCCAAGACACTCGCATTTGGAGTGCTAGCACCTCATCGTTTGTGCCCCTTGAGGCCCAAGAAAAACCCATTTCCGCATCAGATGTCATGATTCTTGTCCATTCAAGGACGCATGTTCCCGACCTGATGAGGCGACTTCAGTCGAGAGGGATTCCCGTCGTGGCAGACAGGCAGGGGGCTTTGTTGGGAAGACCAATTGTTCAGCCTTTGATGGCGGCCCTCAACTTGATTGCGAACCCCGCCTCAAGAGCTGCAGTTCTTGGCCTTGCACGGTCGCCAGTGCTCGGGTTTACCGATGCACAAATTCAAACGATGATGGGCGAGGCTTGTGAAGGTGACTGGTGGGCCCACCTCCAGCAGCATTCCGATAACCAGCATGTTGCTGCACTGCTCCATCACCTCAGGAGTTTGGTTCACGAGGGTGCACTGTACGAAGTGCTCGATGCGATTCTTGACCATTCAGACTTGCTCGTCGCGTTCCCAGATGACACCGACCGTCAAAATGCAGAGGCATGGTACACATTGGTTGTGTCGATCGGGAACGAACTGGGCCATGAAGCAGCAGCAATCCATACGAGGCTATGCGAATTGCAAAGGCTTGGTCAAAAGGGCCCACAAGCCACCAGCGTTCCACCTGGTGGTGCCGTTCAAATCATGACCGTTCACAACGCCAAGGGTCTTGAAGCCGATGTTGTGTTCGTTGCTGGTATGTTCAAAGCGGGCGCATCAGATGCCAAATTAAACACCAAAGAGAACGTCCTTGTCACTCCGCAAATCATAGCGGGTCGAATCAACCCTTGGCGTTCAGTGAACCGGCCACACGATGGTTTGTGGGAGTTTACCTTGGCTTTGGATAAAGCACAGACACAGGCTGAACGTCGGCGCTCGTTCTATGTCGCACTTACCCGCGCACGCGATCGTTTGATCCTTGTTGGTGCGTATTCAAACAAAACATTGCCAAGTGCAGACGGTAAATTGGAAATCAAAACCAAAGCCTCGAAGAGCACAATGGGAGGAATGTGGCTTGAAGGATTGCGCAGTCTAGCGCACCAAGGTGCAGTTGCAGAATCCCCATGGCTTGTCAACACCGACCTAGACCATGCGAACCTTCGCCCGTACGGAGAGCGAACTCTTTCGCTCGACCCCTACGCACTGTACGAGCAGGCACAATTAGGAGAAGAAGCGGTGGGTTCCATCCGAATCTACACCCATCCTGATTGCTTCGAATCGAGCATGGTCCGGACCCCTCTCAATGTTTGGCAAAGCATTGAGGAGAGGCTTGATGCTGGACTTGATGCGAGTTCAACTGAAGGATCATCCTTGACCGTATCAGAATCTGTTCGAATGACAGCTCACGGTTTGGACACCAGCTACAACTGCCGGCGAAGACACTGGTTAGCGGAGGTGAAAGGATGGGTTCCAGAACGCTTCAATCTCCTCACCAACCGCACAATGAACTTGGGCTCAACCTCGCTCTTCCCGATGGCGACTGTGTTTGGAACAATGATGCATCGCTTGGTTGAATTAGGGCTGGCAAATCCATCTGCTTCAGCCCTGCCACATTCAACGCCCCTGCCTGCAGCATGGCAGTATGGGGGAGAAGATTACCTCGATGACATGGCCACTATTGATGTCGTTCTCAACGAGGAAGGTTATTCTCGAGGCACAGATGGCGCAAACGAGGACATCGCTGAGCGAACGGCTGAACGCTTAGCGCATTTGGGACGACTTGTTCGTGATGGTTTGCTTGGTCGTTGGTCCATAGGCGAGCAACATTGCGGCCTCACCGTCGAAGGTCTGCGAACAGAGTTACCGTTCTATCACCGCCATGGAGTCCCAGTCGATGGTCTGCGCCGTTCAAAATTCGATGTGAGCGGGCCAGTGGAAACTTCAGTGTTCGATGCATTGGATTTGGTCTTTGATGGAAGGGCTGATCTGGTGCTTGCTTTACGCGATGAAAAGCAGCGAGGCTACCTCCAAATTGTCGATCTCAAAACCAGCGGTTGCCGGGACGGTTTCAATGCGGAGGACGCAACAAACGGCTCGCCACTACAACATTACAGCGGAGACCTGCTCCATCCAGAACCATCAACAGATGCTGAGAAAGCGTTGCTGCACGAACATAGGCTTCAACTGACCTTGTATTCAATTGCTCTGGAGGCCATTGAGTTACAAAAGCCGCTTGAAGAACGCCGAGGGATCCTCCCTCCCGCTTTGCTTGTTGGAGCATCCGGGCGTCTGATTCAACTGTCTGAAGAGGAATTTTCTCGAGCCCGCACAGATTTGAACAAGCAATTGCAGTGGATAGGGCATCTTGCTGCTGTACCTGATAGCCTTGAAGAGCCCCCTCGTCTCGATGCACATAACGCCCACCACTGTCAAACATGCCCGTTCTTTACGGGTAAAGTCCGCCTGTGTGGTCCACAGGGCAGCGAACTTGGTTTCATCGAAGAACCTGTGGAAGACTAGCGTCGCTTCCCCATCATCACGAGGGTTCCAACAAAGCCATCCTTCGCAGCGGCACGGTGCATCTCGACATCCTCAAAACCCGCAGCAATCATGGCTTCTTTCCATTCTGATTCACTCATTAACGTCATGTGGACGTTAAGCGCTTCTGGCCATCCATGGCTGTCTGAGTTTTCGAGGTAGTGGTCGATGCCTGCGACAAGTACTCCTCCGTCATTCATCCATTCATCATGGAGCATCTTGAGCATATGAGAAGGATCTTTCAGGTAGTAGAGAAATTCCATAGAATGCACCAAATCGAACCGTTCAGAAGGCCTCCATTGAGGTAAAAGAGCGAGGTGAAACGCTCCATTACCGAGTGATTTTGCCTTCTCAATCATCGCTTCTGACCCATCGACCCCAACGGCGTGAGTGCAACCTTCAATCGCCTCGAGTGCACGACACACCCAACCGTTGCCGCAACCGACATCCACGGCCGAAAACGGAGCATTCACTTGAGCCAAAGACATGTCGAGCATTTCAGTAACAGATGCTGCATGGCCTCTTTCCATGCCTTCGTCCTTGTTCTTCATGGCCCATTCTGAAAATAAATCGGTGGCGGCTCGGGTGGTCATGCATCGTGGCTTTGTGGCCGTTCCATGAACATGTCCCTCAAACGAAAGGCACATGGTTTGCCGTTCTTTGGCCGGAACCATGCTCGATTCAACCACGACCCTTGACGATGTTCTTTATTCTTCGATCGAACCTTATGATTCTGGAATGCTTCAGGTCACTGACCTCCATACAATTGCATGGGAAAAGTCCGGTAATCCAGATGGGATTCCAGTCGTTGTGATTCATGGAGGGCCAGGCGGCGGCGGCCAACCCGCCTACCGGCAATACTTCGACCCAGCAAAATTCAACATCATTCAATTCGACCAACGTGGTTGTGGTCAATCAACACCTCACGCCGAGTTGCGAGACAACACAACACAAGCAATGGTGGCTGACATCGAAGCGTTAAGGGTTTCATTTGGCGTTGAACAATGGCATGTATTCGGCGGCTCTTGGGGGTCCACTCTCTCCCTCATTTATGCTCAAACATACCCCGACCGTGTTCAAAGTTTGATTCTAAGAGGCATCTTCATGTGCAGAAAAAGTGAACTGCATTGGTTCTACCAGGACGGTGCCAGCCATATCTTCCCTGATGCGTTTGAGCCTTACCGCGAACACATACCAAAAGAAGAACAAGGGGATCTCATCAAAGCCTACTACGCTCGCTTGACCAGCGAAGATGGCGATGTCCGTCGAGCTGCTGCAAAGCAATGGACCCGTTGGGAAATGGCCACAAGTCGCCTTTTCCCCGACCCGAGTTACTTGGAGAAAGCCGAAGATTTGGATTTCGCAGTGGCCTTTGCGCGCATCGAATGCCATTACTTCATCAACGCTATCTTTGTCGAAGAAGCCCATATTTTGAACCACGCAGAACTCATCGCCCACATCCCAACTGTGATTGTACAAGGACGGTATGACGTGGTCTGTCCAACCCGCAGTGCGTGGGAATTGCACAAGGTCCTCCCCCAAAGCAACCTGATCATTGTTGCCGATGCGGGCCACTCGATGGGCGAAGTGAGCATCGCTAGGGAACTCGTGGCTGCAACAGATTCAGTTTCCGAGTGAATCCCTCTGCGAGTTCATGCCCGTTTTCACGGTCGATGAAGCGTCGGCTTGATAGGGTGGAGTTAAGTGGACTTGCATGGAGGCTCGCCTCCGGGTGATACCATGACCGAAGAAGGGACCGTCACGCCAGAGATTCGAATTCAACAACTTGAGGAACAACTCGCAACTGAGACCGACCGTTTGCAGAAGTTGTTCGCTGCTTACGAAGGAGTGGAGAAAGACCTCTTTGATGCACGAACGGAAAACGAGGTTTTGGAAAAAGAAATCATCGAACGTGAGATCGAAAAAGAGACTCAAGAAGCTCTTCTCAATGAACGAGAAATTCGTGTTCGCGAACTTGAATTGCGGGCTGTCAAAGCCGGAAAGCAAGTGGAGCACCTTAAGCCAGAACTCGAAAAGATGGAAGAGAAATACTCCCGTGAGAAGGATCGTCTGGGCAAAGTGTTCGGCATTGCAGAAGAACTGGACAATGACCTCCGTTTGGCCGTTTCAGAAATGAAAGCCCGTGACGATTGGTACGTCGACCACATGCAAATCTTTGAGGACCTCAACAAGGCGATCAAGGAGCGTTATGAGATGATTGAGCGGGCTGTTGAAGCGGAGCGCAAATCCCAACACATGTCCCGTGCTTTCACTGAGCGAATGGACGACATGGTCGAAGCACGTGCTGCGGACATGACCATTGAGGAAGCAGAACAAGTCTCAGCAGAAGCCGATTCGGCCTCTGTTGAAATTGTGGGCGATAGTGCAGTGGAAGATCTTCTCGACGACGGAGTCCTCAACAACAGCAACACGGCTGCAAAAGAAAAAGCTGTGGAAGAATCTCCTGCCGATGAAACGGAAACTCCCGAGGCCGCAGAGGCTACGCCTTCTGATTGGTCGAATGGCGACGACCCTTGGGCAGAGTGAGGCACTCACATGTCTGGGCTGGCCCATGGCGGCCATGCGCCGGTTTTGATCACCTTCATGATGGGTGTCAGTTCACTCATTGTAGGAGCGCTCATCGATCCTTTGAGCGGCCTCATTCCTTTGTTTGGAATTTTATGCCTCATGGTGTCGGCCTTTTTCGTCAATTTTTGGCGTGACCCCGACCGGCCGATTCCAAAAGACGCAGGAGTTTTGGTTTCGCCTGCTGACGGGCATGTCATGTTTGTGCGTCGAGAACGAGCAACGGGACGACGCCCCTCAAAGGAAGAACTCCAGCAAGCAGCCATTGAAGACGACCCCCTCACAGGAAATTGGGTTGGCGAGGCCTGCTCACATCCCTTGTCCTTTGAGACTGAACAACGGTTCGAAGCGGTGCCCGAAGGTGAGGAAAGTCCAGATGACGTTGTGCGTGCTGCGATTTTCATGTCACCATTGGATGTCCATGTCAACCGAGCCCCAATGGCTGGGACCATTGAACGGATGGAGCATCGGACAGGGAAAGGACTCAAGCGAGGACCGTTTCGACCAGCGTTCAAAAAAGAAAGCGAACACAACGAGAGGGTCCGAACAGTGTTTCTCAACGACGAGCAAGTTCGAGTTGAAGTCACTCAAATTTCCGGAGCATTGGCGCGGACCATCATCCCGTGGAGTGGCATTGGCGAGCCGATGCGACGTGGCCAAAGGTTTGGCATGATTCGTCTTGGTTCGAGGGTTGATGTACGTGTTCCTGCAGCCGCGTTCTCATCCGCTGTTGTCTCCGCAGAAATGAATCAAGAGGCTTATCCAAAAGGGCAATTTGTTCAAGCAGGCACCTCAATCCTGTTCCATCCCAGTGCTAAATCCGCGTCGGTGGATTGAAACCGGTAGGGCCGGCCAACAAACCAAAGGGGGACGCTCATGGCGAATCAGAAATCACTCACTTTGGTTGGAGATGGTCAGAAAGGTGCCCGTATTCACGATCTGGTCAAAGCCCCGGCAAACACCCCTTGGGCAAAAGCCAGGCAACAGTCATGGGACGCAAGTGAACCTGCAACAGTGTACTACACCCCAGAAACACTCGCAGATGGAACTCCTTGCAGTGCAGTGACCGTGATTCTGCGCACCAAGGGATGCCATTGGTGGTGGTCAAGTGGGTGCACTTTTTGTGGGTACTTCAACGACACACGCGACGATGTCACAAACGAGGACCTGCACGCCCAATGGGCGTATGCAAAATCGAAATTCGACGATTTCAAAGACCATGCGATGGTGAAAGTGTACACCAGCGGTTCGCTGCTTGAGGATCGGGAAATTCCAGTTCCTTTTCAAGAAACCGTGCTGCGCGATTGTCAGGATCTTGGCAAAGAATTGATCGTTGAATCACGATGCGAACAACTCACGGAAGAGAAGTTGGCCTGGGCCACCTCGATCAACACAAGTTTCGCAGTCGCCATCGGTCTCGAGGCCTACGACGATGAAGTGCTTCGCTTCCACGTCAACAAAGGGTTCACGACCAAATCATGGGACCGTGCTGTTGAGAACCTCAAGAAATTCAACGTTCGGGTCAAGACCTATTTGATGTTCAAACCACCGTTCATGAATGAAGCGGATGCACTGCTTCATGGAGTCAAATGGATTGAGGCTGTGGCTGAAAAGAGCGATGAGATTTCCGTTAACCCGATGAACATTCAGCGCGGAACCATCATCGATCGATTGCACCGTCACAACGAGTATCGTCCTCCTTGGCTGTGGTCTTTGGTTGAAATGATCCGACAGGCTCACCCAACGATTCATCCTAACAACACAGGCAATGGTGGCGAAGGCCAAGTCAGTCGACTCATTGTTCACCCAACAGCTGGTGGCCGTGTACGCGGCGCACACAACTGCGGGGCTTGCGACGCCGAGGTCGTGGCCGCCATCGAACGGTATGCCGTATCAGGAGAATTGGCTGAGTTTGAAGGCTTGGAATGTGATTGCCAGAAGGCATGGTCGGAAGAGGTCGCACTTGAGCACGCTTTGCCAACACCACTCGGCATTTCGAAACCCCGCCGTGGCAATGTTTTGGATGCATTGCGGGCGCCTTGATTTGCTCCGAGCAATCGCCCGCATCCCTCTTTGTGAGGTGTGAATCTTTATGACCGCACTACGAGTGGGCGGAATGACCCCTATGGGGTCATGTTCGGGTGAACCATATGACAAACACAACCAGTCTTCCAGATGTAACCGTTGGAACCGGCGAACCGGCTTCCAGTCGTATTCTTTTGACCCTGCTCTCAGTTGGCGTGCTCGGTCTGTTCGCATTGTTCTCAAATGTCTTTGGCTGGGACAACATTCCTTTGCTCGGTGAACTGGTCCCATTGATTGGAAATCTTGGCGGTAGTGGAATCTGGTACTACCTCATTGGCCTTCTCATTGGTATTGGTGCAATTGTGGCTTCGCTCCTTGCAGAGGTCATCGTCGATTAGGAGGTGTGATGCATGGAAACCGTCTTCATTACATCTGGCCTTTTGATTGCCATTCTCTTCTTCACCGCAAATTACCTTGTCAAAGGCATCGGAGGAATGAGCGCACCACTCCAACAAGTGGGTATGTTCCTTCTCAATAAAGCCCCAGCGGGGATCATTGATCTGTTCAGTGATGAGGCTGGAAGTGGAAGCAAAACTTGGATTCGCTTCGGTATGGTTTGGTTTATTTTCGCAGCCATCTCAAGCTTCCTCGGCCTTTGGCACAGTTACGACGGCACCGCCCTTGATTCCCTTGCTAGCATTGGATGGTCCTATGACGATGGCTCAATGCTGACAGAATACACCAACGTGTTCTTCATGACCGCCCTCAACTACATGCTTGTTGGTGGCGCTCTTGTCGCCGTTTCTCGTACCGCACAAGGTCGACTTGCAAGTGAAAAGAGCGCTTCCATGGTGGCCTTGCTTCTCACAGTATCCACTGCTGCCTATCTTTTCCTGCCAGTCCTGCTCTCGTTCGTGACTCTTGACAACGAAGCAGGGATCATTGACACCGTGACCGATGTTTCCTCGCTTGTGGTCGGCTCCTTGCTTCACGCAGCGATTCTGATCAACGTGCTCATCACCGTTGCAAACCGTGCATCTGACAACCTTTCCCCGACCACCTGGTTCCTTGTTTTGGCGCTTGTTGCAAAGATTGCCGGCGGCCTCATGGCCTTCCTCGGCGAACTCATGTCCTCCACACAAACCGTTTGGATGGCGGAACATGTGCTCACTGGATGGGTTCCACTTGCGCTCATCTTCGGGCTCGCTTACCACATCATCCCTTACACAACCGGCACTCCAGTTTGGTCAGAGTCGTTGTTCAAGGTCAACATGCTTTTGCTGTTTTTGACCGTCCCCCCGTTCTTTATGACGGCAGCAACAAGTACAGAGTTCCTTCAAAATATAGGTGCTATTCTCCTTACCCTTGGGCTGCTTCCATTGCTTGCAGGATCGTTTAACCTCCTCATCACGGCAAAATCAAACGCGGAAGCAATTGTCAAGAATCCCGGTGCCTTTGCAGCAACAGGAGCAATGTTACTGCTTCCACTGTATGCTGTTGGCGGATATTTCACCAGCATGGATGTCTTTGTCGGTCTTGGTAACCTCGGTACAATGGCCACGACCGTCGATCAAGGCTTCATGTACACCGTTGGTGGTTTGATGATGCTTGCGAGTGTGTTCACAGCATACCCGCTTGCTGCACGAAAGCAATTGGCGTCCACCTCAAACGCACAACTTGCAGTCTGGCTTACCATTGTCGGTGGCCTCATGTCCACCGTCATTCGCTTGATGGGCGACTTCACCAACCAAGCTGTTGCAAATTCAGGAGTGGAGGATGCAGTTGCGGCCTCAGGTGGTTTCCTTCTCGTTGCTTCTTCAATGTACTATCTTTGTGCAATTGCAACCATCATCACAGCGCAGGTTCTGATTCGTACCGGTACTCGTGGCAACGCAGATGCAGTGCTCCAAAGCGCAACAAGCGACATCAATGCTTACACCCTTGTTGAGGGCACAACAACAATTCGAACCTTGCTTGGTCGAGGTGTTGGAATCGATACAGCACTCAACATTGGCCACAGTGAAGAGGACGATGGCGCTACAATTATCGCCGTCAGTGCTCACCTTCACAATGAAGAAATTACGGAATTTCCAGACGATGGCACAGGCCCAGCAGAAGAGTTGGTGATGCTTTCAAATTACCTCGCAGAATCGGATCAATCACTGTTCCAATTCTTCCAATCCATCGATCTTGATGATTCGGGCACCATCGATGGTTTCGAATTCCAAAGAGCGCTCAAGAACGCAGAAATTGCAAACCTACCACCATGGGAGATGAGTGCTCTCCTCGAGGCAATGGATCTTGACGGCGATGGAAAGATTAACCTTCCAGAACTCGACATTGCTGTGACAAAAATTCGATCCATGCAAAGCACTTCTGAAGAAGAGTGAAGCAGCAAAAGGGATGTGGACAGGGTGCGAATTGGCCTTGTCGGCAAACCAAATGTAGGAAAATCCACTTTTTTCAGCGCTGCAACATTGGCCAAGGTGGACATTGCGAACTACCCCTTCTGTACCATTGAACCGAACGTCGGTGTTGCGTTTGTCGCAGCACGTCTTGATTGTCCCTGCAAGGACATCAGAGTGAAACTGGAAGCCGAAGGAAGAATCGAGGCCGTCAAGGAAGACGATCCAAGAAAGGGCAGTCTATGTGAGCCCAGGACGGGTTCTTGTGTTGGACATCGCCGACTTGTCCCTTGCTTCCTTGTCGACATTGCAGGTCTTGTTCCGGGGGCGAGCGAAGGGCGTGGACGCGGTAACGCCTTCTTGGCGGATTTAGCGAACTGCAACGCGCTCATACAGGTCGTGGATGCTGCCGGAAGCACGGACCTCGAAGGCAACCCTCAGGGGCTGAACCAACCATCAGAACTCGCCCGGGCACGAGTCAATGAAGAAATTGAATTCCTCGGGCACGAACTTGATGCGTGGATTGCAGGTTTGTTGCTGGATGGTTGGTCACGTGGGGTGCGCCGGGTGCAAGCTGAAGGTGACAAAGGCCTCGTTTCGTTCATTCATGAGCGGCTTACGGGGTTAGGCGCCACACTGCAGTCAGTCTCCTTAGCATACGATGCCTTCTTTGCAGAACAAAACGAACTTGGTTCCCCTTGGGATTGGGATTCAGATGTCATCGCAGCGTTAGCCGTCCATTTGAGAACAGCTCTTTTCCCAATCCATATTGCCGCAAACAAATTTGATGTTGCTCCGAACGATGTGCTGGATGGTGTTGCTGCCAATGGCGTCATCATACCATGCATGGCCGATGTGGAACTGGGTCTGCGTCGTGCGGATGCAGCAAACCTCATCGTGTATGTACCCGGTGAGAATGACTTCCAATTCAGCGATCAATCCTCGCTCAACGAAGCTCAAATGAAGGCCCTTGATCACATGAAGGAACGCCTCAAAACCAACCAAGGAACGGGTGTTGCGAGGGTGCTCGACACGGTCTTGTTCGATGAATTGGATCATATCGTGGTCTACCCCGTACAGGATGAAACTCGCTGGACCGATGGAGACGGAAAGGTGCTGCCCGATGCGTTTGTGGTCCCGTCTGGCATACAAGCCAAAGCCTTGGCATTCAAGGTGCACACTGATTTAGGAAACGGGTTCATTCGGGGCGTGGATGGACGAAGCCGACGTGTTGTTGGTTCCGACCATGAGTTGCAGGACGGAGATGTTCTGAAAATTCACGCTAAATCGTGATCAGTGGCCTTTGGGTCGATCGTAGGCAGGGGTTAAACGAGCCATGTCTCCAGAATATTGCCCGCCCCGGTAGATGAACCAAACGGGTGTCAAGAGCGTCAAGGCGAGCAAAATGAGCAAGAAATACAAGCCCCATGGTTGAACATCTCGAATCACCATAATCCAAAGGGTCCAGAGCAACGGAATGTACAGGAAAATACTGTAGCGCCGAGCGAGAGTTTGCAGACGGGCACTGCCCAATCCACCGTCGTACATGTTTGCGGCGTCTTCTTTTGAGACAAGTCCCTTTTCCAAACCACAGCGCACACAGACTTGTGTCATAGGCCCGTTTCCATGAATGAATTGTTCACGTGGGTAGGTGCTCGAACAGTAACGGCAACTTGGCATGGTCTTCCCTCAGTGTCTGCGAAATGCTCACGATTCTTCAAGCATCCGCTTCCATCCTGAGGAAATTGGCAAGCAAGGTGATGCCTTCTGGTGAGCCAACAGACTCTGGGTGGAATTGAACACCGACCACGGAGTGCTCTGAATGCGCAATGGCCATGATTTCACCCGTACCTTCGAGATGGGCCGTTTCTAACAACTCATCGCCTGCCCCAGACGCTATGATCAGTGAGTTATACAACGTAAAGGGATGGGGAGAATTGAGGCCTTCAAACAGCCCATTGCCAGTATGAATAATATTTCTCGGAGAGCCATGGACCGGGCCCGATGGTGTTTGGTTTAGGCTCATCCCTGCTGCTAGACCGATGGCTTGATGCCCAAGGCAGATGCCCAAAACAGGGATTGAAATTTCACCCCGAATGGCTTGCTTTGCAATGTCCATGGTCAGTGCTGAATCGCTTGGTTCGCCCGGCCCGGGGCCCAAGATCACATGCGTTGGTTTGAGCCGTTGAAGCATTTGATCAACCTCACCATTGGCCACCTCAACAGGTCGATCGCTGGTTCTGGAGCGATGGATGACGACGTTGTGTCCTCGTCCGGCCACAGCATGTGCAATGTTTTGGGTGAAGGAATCGAGATTGTCAATCAGCAACACACATTTCTCAATCTGGAGGTCAACAGTGTCGATCATCACCGTCCCGTGAGGTGAGGTTGAGGGAGGTGCTTCTTCGGGAATGAGATGATGAATGGCCAACTGACCTTGTGGCAATGACGCACGCTCATCGAAATTCCAACCGCACGCTTTGCGCAAGGCTGCGGCCTTCCACTTGGCTTCCTCAATTTCTTCTTCAGCAACCGAACCAATCGTGATGCCACCCCCTGCTGCGATGGCACCGTGCCACTGTTTGCGGACTCTTGTTGCGATTAACGTCCGAATCAGGATGTTCCATGTTCCTGCTCCGCTGTAAGGGTCAAACCAACCAATTGATCCGGTCCAAAAAGAGCGAGGTGTCTGTTCAAGTTCATCAATGGTAGCGCACACAACGGTTCTCGGACATCCGGTGATGCTTCCACCGGGGAAGATTGCTTCAAGTGCATCAAACGGTGTGATTCCGGGGCTCAAATTCCCTGTGACTTGAGACACGAGATGCTGCACATTGGCATAAGCCTCGACGTCAAATCGCTCAACTTCGACGCTCCCAACAGCACATACCGAACCCAAATCGTTTCGCATCAAATCCACAAGCATCCTGTGTTCAGCACGCTCTTTTTCGTCATTGATCATTTCCTCACGAAGCCGGAGTTCTTCTTGTGGCGTCACGCCTCTTGGACGGGTGCCTTTGATTGGTGCTGTGCGCAGTTGAACTCCATCGCATTGAAGCAAAGACTCTGGTGACGAACTTACCAAGGCAAGGCCAAGATCTTCAGAATGCATGTAAGCAGAAAACGGCGCTGGATTCGTGGCGCATAGCCGTTGGAAAATGACCCTTGGGTGCTCGTTCAATTTCCCTCGCCACCAGCGTCCAAGGTTGACCTGATACATTTGACCTGCAGCGATGCTTGTACGGATGGCCTCAATTCCGGTTTTGTGCTCTTCGTCCGTCATGTTGGATGATTCAGGATGAGGGTTTGGTGCCTGAACGCCGATGCTCTTTTCTTGCGCTAGGCTAAGTTCAGAGCCTACCCGTTGCGACCAGTCATCACCCTTGATTGAAAAGGCGTGAAGTTCCCCGGTTGATTTGTCCTCAGCGAGGTACCGTTCAACAAAGAACAGGACGCACAAAATCGTCCCCTCGTCAGGTGGGTGTTGAAGCGCCAAAGGCTGAGTCCACTGAACCAAATCATACGCAAGGCAGCCAGACCAGAATGGGCGCTTGGGTAATTCAGGCAGAGGTGTGCCTTCAAACTCGGTTTGGGTTGAGAAGGCCTGGAGCTTTTCTAACAAACCCGCAAGCGTTTCGTCAAAAATAGTGGTGGCATGATACCAACATCCATGTTTCCACTCTTCAATACGCCCAACCAACTGCGAGGTTTGTGAGGTGAGGCGAACATCTCCTTTGCTTGGAGAATGAGGTGGTGAAGGTTGGATTTTTGGTTGTACAACCACCAATCTTCGACGAGACGGGCCACAAAGCATCGAGGCTTTTGCAAGGTGGGAGGATGGTCCCCCAGAAACCAGCAGCAACTCATCAGGACCTCCGAACTTGAACGCATTCGGACCGATGAGACCCACCTCGTTCAGATGATGCAAGAGGGGTATCAAGCGTTCTTCGATGGTCACGCCCCCACATGAGTCCAAGCGTTCTCATTTTGATAATGTTGGGTCAACATTGCTTGGCACTTCTGTGTGAACTCCTGTCCATTTCCAATCGTTTCTCCATCAATCGATGCAATTCGTGAAGCACCAACTCCACTGCCGATGGCCACCATTTCCAACGCCCGTGCCACCATTCGTTCATTCAACCGGCCGTGGTGAACCGGAACCCCAGAGGCCTCCAACAGCGGCGTAAGAATGTCGGCAGTGACGCTCTGCACTCCACCTTCCTCTTCAGCCGCAAGCCATGCCGTACCGTCTTCGTCAATCACGAGTGGGGTTGCACGGTCTCCATCAATGATGGCAAATTCGTGGACCAGTAAGGCAAGATCGGCCCCCTTCGCATCTGCATGTTTTGTTGCCTCAACATACGGTTCCCAGTCGCCGTGCTTTGTTCCGTTGATCTTTGGAGACCACCGGGGTGCAGGGACAGTGACAGCCTCAAATTCATCGTTTCTAAGAACAAACTGACGGGATTGAATTGTGATCTGGCCCTCCCTCGAGAGTTCAAGTCGAATCAGGCCGTATGGATGAAACTGCGAGGGAGCAGGGCTAGGTTCTGCTCTGCTCCATGCAGCATCTAGCATGGACAGAATATGTTCAGGCCAAGCAATTCGTAGCCGCTTAGCATGCTTTTCCATCCGCTCTAGGTGGAGTTGAAGGTCAGCAAGGTGGCTCCCCCCATCCCATACAAGCGTGGTGAACACCTTGTCTCGCGGGTTGGTAGGCACCGAGTCAGTCCCCCTTCATCTCAAAGTAAATCATCTAAGAAAGAGGTGTCAATTCCCTTGCTTGGTTGCTTTGGAGCAGGACCAGCACCTAACTCGTTCAACAACTCATTGTTCTGTACGGGCTGCATAACCGGTTGTGTTGGTTGGTAAGCAGGGCGCCCATAGATGTCTTGCTGAGTTTGTTGAGGTGCGTACATATCTGCCGCTGGCGCAGCAGCAGGTGCCATTGGCGGTGCTCCAGCTGGTGGATTGGTAGGCGATGCATCACCCCATCCTTGGTCGTCTTGAATGCCCCAAGTTGCTTCCTGAAGTTCCCACGACTTCGATCGGCTGCGCTGGTTTCCACGTGTGCGGACAACTGCAATGAAGAGGATAATCGCTGCGAAGAACAACCCTGCTGCAAGGAGGTTTGGTGTTGTCAACAAGGACGTGAAATCGGCTCCATCGGTGCCCTCTCCTGGAAGGGTGCTGTCGCCGCCTTCACCTTTGACAGGGTCAATCTTTTGGGGATTAATGGCCTGCTTTTCGAACAGATTGTCTTGCACTGTGACGCCGACATACCATGCACTTGCGTTGGTCAAATCTTCAAAGATCTCAGCGGTGATTAAGAAGGAATTGGAAGCCTTCACATCCGCCAACCACGTCGCTTCAAGGGTCGTATCATACTCATCTTCTGCAATGTAGATGACGTAATTTTCAATGGTGTCGTCAGAGGACAATGTCCAAGTCACCAAAATGTTGGATTCATCAACCCATGAAAGGGTAACCCCCGAAACATCCGGAAGATAGTCGCCCCGCTCATCGACTCCATCGTCAACCGACTGAGATGAAACCACCACGAGGTCGCTTGTGAGTGCGTTACCGGACGTGTCACGAACGACAACAACCGCCCAAATTTCCTGCCCAGGAATCACTGGTGTATCTCCTGCAACCAAGTCAATGGTGAGCGGGAGGTCAGGGGAACGTTCGAGGGTCGCAATCGGTGCGCTCGGACCTAATGTCCCAGTTCCTACGCTTGTGAAGGACCATGTTGCAGCATAGACTTCGTAGGAGCCGACATCGCTCGCATCACTCAACTCGAAGTCAAGCAACAGAGCGCTGCCGTCGTCAGACGGCCTGTCAACAAGTTCGAGTGATTCCAGCCTCGCAGGAGCCTCAGTGTCTTGTTCATTGTCGATTGGGGTGACCGTCGCTTCCACGAGGTCGGTGAGGTGAACATTTCCAGAGAGGTCATGCACTGTAACGACCACGAACAATTCGATTCCAGGTTGAATCAATTGTGGTGTTGCTGATGTCAAATCCATCATGTTGGTTGTACCGCTGTACAGGGCTGAGGTGAGGGTAATTTCAATTGGATTGAACTCTTCATCGACCCACTGCTTGTTGATTTTCAAGCAGCCACAACGATCAGGATCTTCGCCAAAGGCAGCCCATGCTGTTGTAAGGTCTGCGACCGGTTGGTCGGCCGCCCAAACGGTGTAGTGCGAGAAGTCATCAGCGTCTGAGATGGACCAAAGCACGTCGATAGCAGTACCGTCGTCATCTGGATGGTCGAAGGCTTGGACGGTGGAAATACGATCGGGAATTGTTCCTGTTCCAGCTGTGTTTCGTAGAGGCGTCACCTGTACGAGGGTAACATCAACAAGGTTGGCGTTGAGCCAATCATCGTACGCTACGACGCCCACATAGTAGGTTTGACCGTCTTGGAGTGCGACGCCATCAATGCTTGTGACGATGGCTGACTCCTCTGAGCAATCGTTGATGATCTTTGCTTGAGTGAAGCCGTAATCTGTAATCACTTGCATCGAACTTTGATCAATTTGAGTATCTGCTTCGTCCCATGTTCGCATGAAGATGGTGTAGAAGGTACAGTCTTCGGCAGGGTTCGCATCCCATGAAACGGTGATTCTTCCACCCTCGTCATCCGGGGTGTCAATGGCGGCAACATTCTCCATCTTCGGTGGAGGCGTGTTGTCATTGAGTCCGCCGGTTGGGACAAACGGTCCAACGATGAGGGCGTTCATCAAATCCTCTTGACCAGCCTCGTCGACGCAAGTCAATCCAAGCCAATATGGCTGGCCGGGCGAGAGGGACAATACAGTGGAATTTCCTTCCATTCTCATGACTCCAGCCTCGGGTGTTAAGCCCAAGACATCGGTCATTGGTTGAGTGGATGCGTAGATGTTAGTTTGCAGAAGGTCAAGGCTTGTGCACCGCGACCATTCAACATCAAGATCGCCGTCCTCTCCGCCTTCATGGGGTCCCGCAGTAGCCCAAATGGGCGGAAGCGGAACTTCATCACTTGGTGAGGCTGGTCCGATCACTGGCGATGGAACACCTAAGCGCCCATCGTCGTATTCGACAACGACAACGGCATAGTAATCTGTGCCATCAACCAAGTCGATTCCGTTTGCCGTTGTGACTTCGCTTGAAAGTCGGCTGTGAAGTGATATGGCTTTGTCCACGGTTCGAGTGCTGAGATAGTCAACCGTGATGCCGCTTGGGTCCCAAACTGCACCTTCGTTCACATACACGAGGTAGCGCGCAAAATCATCGTCGTGAACAAGGCTCCATTCCGCAATCAAGGCTCCGCCACCATCGTCTGGGCGATCGATGAGTTCAGACAGTGCAATCGGCGTTTCAGTCTTGACGTAGTCGTAAATGAGGCGCACATGCATGGACCCATTGGCTGGTGAACGCAAAGTCAGTTGCACGAATTGAGTTCCGTTGACAATGATGCCATTATCGACGGCAAGTTGCATGGTGGTTTCGAAGTCTGGGTTGTTGTTCAGTTCGATTGTAGCGTTGTACTTCAGACTCACTGATTTAGCCCATGTTGCTGCGTAATTGACGGGTGAAGTAAACGCCAAAGGTACTGTTTGGAACAAGATGCCGTTGGTGCCTGCGACACCAAACGACGGGTCGAGGGCAACGGGGTTGTCGAGGTCGGCCAACTGAATGGCCATGCCAGGATGAGTCATATCGCTGATGTCCAAGGATTGTAGATTGAAGCCGACGTTCAACGGGTTTGCTTTCCGGAGCGTGAATCGGTCCATCTCAGTGTATTGTGCGTTGTTTTCAAAGCCGAACAAGCCAATTTCTCCTGTTGTCAACCACACTGCGTCAGAGGTGATTGTTCCACCAGTCAAATCAGTTTCTTGGAAGATCTTGAGCGTTGCATGAGTGGGCGTTCTGGCACTCAGAATCGACGCTCCATTTTCGCCGATGGCCAAGACATGATCTCCATCGCTGACCATCTTCTGAATTGGCCAGCCGGCCACTTGGAAGGACGGCACGCCGTCTTCGAGTTGGTTGCTCTGGCCGTTGTAATGGGTCATTGGGCCCACATCAGTTGCGATGTGGAGGCCCCACCAATCAGAAGCAAGGGCGTCGATGGTGTTGGACGGCAACTGATCGAATTTGTGCCACTGGATTGCTCCGCTCGTGTCCTCGACCGAGGTCACTCCTGGCCGTTCTGCTCCGGCGCCATCATGGCCGATGAAGAGGGTGGTTACCGTGGTCGTCGTTCCAGCGTTATCGGTGGTGGTCTGCGTTGCAGTGGTGAGGGATTGGGCTGAGGTTGCCATCAAACCTGTTCCGCTCGAATAGAGCGTTGTGGCGTTTGTGAGGGTGTCCATTTTGACAACCCCTGCTGCGGTTGCCATCCACAAGTCAGTGCCAATGACTTGGATGTCTTCGACAACATTGGTCGGGAGGCCATCGCTTGTTGTGAGCGGGTTAATCCAATCGTTAGCAGCCCAATCCCATCGGCCAACGCCTCCATTGGTTGCGATGTAGAGGGTTGAACTTGTTTCTGCGAAAGCGTTGATGACGTTTGAAGGGAGTCCTCCGAGTAATTTGCCATTGCCGAAACCAGTTGCAATGTCGTAGAGTTGGACACCTGCAGCAGATCCCGAGCTTCCTTGCAGTCCAATGACAAGGGTGTTTCCACTGACGAATAATCCATCCATATTTGAGTGGAGGCCACCGTTGAGTCGCATCACCATTCCGTTGAGCGTGTCAAGTTTGTACAGTCCTGTTGGTGTTGTCGTGATGTACAAATCTGTACCAATCAGTTCCATGTCCTTTGCAACACTGTTTGCGGTCATTGTCCAGCCATCTTGCCAGTCGATTGTTCCGTCTGCCTGCCGCTCGCCTTGAAGAAGACCAGCACCAGACGATGCGCCATTTTGGCCGAAGCCCTGGCTTGCCCCTTCAGTCGCAACCCAGATGTGAGTGGAATTGCCTGCCATTGAGGTGACCTGGCCACTGACAAGTCCGGGGAAGTCAAGCAAGGTGTTTTGCCCGAGTGAACTGATGGTGTCGACGTGGCTGTATCCTGACGAGCCGCCGGCCTGGCCAACGAGCCATTCGTTGGTGAGCCACTGGAACGAAGTCACAGATGATCCTTGCCCGTTGAAATTCACCTGAGCGGTAGAAGATCCAGATGTGGCCACAGCGCTGTAGCCTCCACCGATGACATTGTCGCCACTTGTGCCGATGCCATGTCCAAGCACGAGCATGCCGTTGGCGTAGTCAATAGCGTCCCACCACACCCTGTCGCTTGGAAGATTGTGGTTCACCGTCGTGATTGGACTCAACCATCCGTTGCTGGGGTAACTGTACTTCTTGATGTCTGCTTCGTCCTCATAGAATGAGACGTAAAGGGTGTCAGTGCCATCGCAAGCAACGCCAGAAACCTCTCCATAGTTCTCGTTCCAGTCGCTTGTCGTGAAAGTGCCTAAGAAGGAGTCATTTGCCATGTCAAATCGGGCCACACCGCCGTTATTGGCATAGATGCCAATGTGAAGCAAACCTGCACATTCTGTCATCGTGATTGGATAACCGTTCGGGATGCCGTTTTGACCTGTGGAATACTCGTTCCATGTGGTTCCATCCCAGTGAGAAATGGCGCCGTTCCTGAATTGGCCGAACCCGCTGACTTCGCCACCACCAACGACCAAGTTTGTACCATCGGTCCAGAGTTCGTAGATCTGTTCACCTGCGTTGTTTGGAAGGCCAGAACCTTCCTCCCACGTCGTAAGCCACTGGTTTGATGATTCGTTGAACCTCGCAACTCCTTCTTCGGTTGCAAACAAAACCTCGCCATCATATTCGATAATTTCTCGGATTGGGAACTCGAAGTCATCATCGTCCCATTCGCCGAGCAGTGTCCCATTAGCGTCCATGTATTGAAGGGAGTTTTCGCCCCATGAAACCCACATGTTTCCAGTTGAGGATTGGTAAGCAGTCACGCGGTCCACTTGCCCAATTGGCAGAATGTTTTCACCCCAAGAACCGTTGCTAGTGTTGAATTGGGCGATGCCACCGGAACCATCAACCTGCCACCAGTTTTGAGAGGCTACGCTGATCATGATGATGTCGCCAATGAGGCCCATTCCATTGACATCGCCGTTGTTTTGACCGATTTGGGCACCTGCATCAAGGGCAGAAAGGGCCGTGAAATTTTGAGCATCAAACCGATACATATTGTCGCTGCTGGCTCCGTCGTGGTAATACATGATGTTCCCCTTGAGAATCATATCAAGAGGATCGCCGTTTCCAGCAAACAGGTTGCTTGACTTTTCGATGTCGTACACTTCGGCCCCTGTCGTAGCATTGAGCAATTGGAATCCGTCGGCGCCTCCAATCCAGATGTAATTTGGATTGATGTCAGCTGAAAGAGCAGTTGCATCTTCATTCCCGTCGTCAAGGAAATTGTCATCAGTCCACAGCGTAAGCCATTCATCGTTAGGGATGTCATAGCGGGCAATTCCAATGCCATCAAGGGCGATAAATGCAACATCACCGACCACGACAACGGGTGCGTTGTTTGTTTGCTCACCAGCGGTCCATTCACCAACCACGTCGAACGGTGAAATTGTAATGATTCCAACACCAGAATTTGTTCCTCCGAACAAGTAGTTGTTCGAGCCGACTCCGATGGAGTATGTTGCCCAGTTTGGCATGCCGTCATAGACATTCAAACATTCTTCAATATCGAGTGTTCCTGTTGGGAATTTACACACCCCGATGTTGGTTGCGGCGTAGACGTTCGAACCAACCACGACAAAATCAAAGAATTGTTGAGGGCGCTCATCCCAGTTCCTTCCAATCTGGAATGAATCAGCGCTGGAACCAGCTTCATCCCATTCAACGGCACCGAAGGAGGTGCCGATGTACAAGACGTTTCCATTTGCTTCGAGAGCATAGATGTTGTCTGATGGTAAGATCTCGGTTGAACTACCACCGCCGGTCGATGGGCTGGATTCGGTGAGTGGAAGAAGAATTTCATTGGTGGAAAGGTCCTTGCGCGCCACGCCATAGCCAGGAATACCAAAGTACAGAATGTCGCCAACCACGGCGACAGGCACTTCGTTTGCCCCATTGACACCAGTCGAAATCCACGGGGTCAGCCACGTGTCGTTAGCGATGTCATATCGAAGAAGGCCATCGTTTTGAGTTCCTACATATGCGGTGTTTGCGTGAATCGCCGCGTCGCTAACTGAACCTGTATCTAGCACGATGCTTTCGAACACAACAGGTTGAGCACCTGTGAGGTTGATGGCCAAGAATTCGCTGTAAAACTCGTTGAGCACAACGACGGTCGAACCGTCTGACTGAACCACTGTGACGTCGTTGCTTGAGAGAAGGGTGTTCGATGTGTCCCATGTTTGGAGGACGGTTCCATTGTTGTGCATTTGGTGAGCTCCGTTTTCAGCAGCGATGTAGACGTGGTTGCCATCGTTGCTCAGACGGTTGATGTCGGCTCCAATGAATACGGGCTCGATCCAACGGGATGCTTGCGTGTCGAACCGATTGAGGTATTGATCATCAGTCGCAACAAACAATACGCCATCGAGTTCGGTTGAATCGATCATCTGACCAGAGGTTGGTCCACTTCCCAGCAAGAGAACGCCTGTGTTGAGTGGCGTGGATCCGGGCGTCAACTCAACCAGCGCCCCGTAACCGTCGCTCACGAGGATCAATTCCGAACTTGGCGAACGGGCTCCTGAGTTTGGCCAGAGGATCAACTCATCACCAGTTCCTGCAAGACCGAAAGCATCGATGGTTTGGGAGCCAGAGAACACATTGCTTGCTGCGTTGTAGGTGTGAAGGGCATCGCCGTTGAGGATGTAGAGCGTGTTGCCTGAACGGGCCAATCCTGTGACATCGTTGCTCGAAAGCCAGTTACCGCTGTTCCATGTTGATAGCCAGAACCCGGAGCTCCAGTCATATCGGGCAAGACCAGCATCGCTCGAAGCCATCACCAACTGATTGCCGGAGACAAGCATGGATGTGATTTCATCAGAATGCAATGAATTGGCAGTCGACCAATCCGAAAGCATCACGCCGTTGGCAACGGAGTAGCGCATCACGCCGTCTCCGTCGGTGGCAATGTAGAGGACGCTATCGACTTCAAGCATGTCAAGAATGCTCGATCCACCCAGTGCATCAATCTCACTCCAAGCACCCGAAGTCCAAGAAAACAAGCCACTTTGACCGGCAGCAAAAACGCCTCCACTGGTGACTGTAAATTGGTCCATGTCGATGAATTCTGGGTCGCCAGAATCAGGTAGGACCACTTGGCTGGTTGAATCCATGAGGGAAATTGCACTGAAGCCTTCATCGTTGGTCAGGAAGTGAATCATGTTGTTTGCCGTGTCGATTTCCATGTCAAGGACATCGCTTTCAAATTCAATCATGTCAATGATTGGAGGGTCGTTGTTGTAGTCTAAAACAAGCACATCATCGAGGATTGCGAGGTACATCCGGCCATCGTCTGGATGAATGGCCTTCGCTCCGATTTCCAATTGAATCGGTTCGAATGAAACGGCCGGGTCCACTGGGGCCAGTGCTTCAATCACCAAGTCGGTGATCGTCGCATCCGACGGAATGGTCCATGTTGCGCCTGAATCACTGTTCGGTGTGAGCCTTCCGTCGTAGGGGTTCGCTCCAGCAAAGCTGTCTGAGGAACCAAAGGAACCAAGCCCTCGCCAGTCCAACAGATTGATGCCAATATCGTTAGCCAACAACATTGGCTCTTCAATCATCAAGCCATCGCTTCCGTTGACTCGGACTTGAAAGGAAACATTGGACAAATCAGCGCCTGGAGCGAACTCTAGGGTCCAATCTGCGCTTGCTTGAGTTCCAATTGTTGGGTCGGCGCCAATGGCGTCCAACTGAACCCAGCCTGTGTCGTTGCTGCCAGACTTTGGCCATACCGTGTCATTGGCCGATTCGTGGGCTGAAACACCAGGGACCATCATCATCGGGGCAACGGATGAACAGAGCATAATGGCAACCAGCATCAGGGCTCTTTTGCCGGCGCCGCCGGGGGAAATGGGAGCAATTTGCCGGTTCATGGAATCGAAGGGGCCTTTTGGGGTATTTGAACGCGGCCCCCAATCGTGCAATCCTTGCTCGTTTGTCTTTGCAGCCGTTCATCAGGGTGGCCGGGTAGCAATCCATCGTTTGGAGTGCCCCTTAGGGGTGTGTTTTCAGCATCAACTGTCCCGTTGACACACAACACTCAAACACCGAACCACATTCGTTTAGTTTGGTTACCATGAATCGAGAGAAAAAGGAGCGGCTGCTCAAGAAAGAATCTCTCGAGTACCACGAGGCTGAGCCGAGGGGGAAAATCAAGGTTGTTCCAACCAAACCACACAGCACGGCTCACGAACTCAGTCTTGCGTATTCACCGGGTGTTGCCTACCCTTGTTTGGCGATTGCCGAACGCCCTGAAGATGCCTACCGCTACACCTCAAAAGGGAATTTAGTCGCCGTTATTTCAAACGGTACTGCGGTCTTGGGGCTGGGAAACATCGGTGCCTTAGCAAGCAAACCAGTCATGGAAGGAAAGGGCTTGTTGCTGAAGACATTTGCCGATATCGATGTGTTTGACATTGAAGTGGATACAGAAGATCCAGAAGCCTTCATCGATACGGTTGTCAACATTGCGAAGACCTTTGGAGGGATTAACCTTGAGGACATCAAAGCCCCCGAGTGTTTCGAAATTGAACGGCGGATTGCAGAAGCAACAGACATCCCCGTGATGCATGACGATCAACATGGCACCGCGATTATCTCCGCAGCAGCGTTGCTCAATGCCGTTGAGTTGCAAGGAAAGGAACTCTCTGAAATCAAAGTGGTTGTCATCGGGGCGGGCGCCAGCGCGATTGCTTGCGCAAATCATTACGTTGCCATCGGTGTTTCGAGATCGAACATTTCAATGGTCGACAGCAAAGGAATCGTCACCAAGGCAAGGTTGGAAGCAGGTGAACTCAACGAATACAAAGCCCCATTCGCCCATGAGCGCGAACCCGGTGAATTGGCTGACGCATTGAAAGACGCAGATGTCATGCTGGGTCTTTCAAGAGGCGGTTTAGTGAGCAAAGAAATGATTGGCAGCATGGCGCCAAAACCGATTGTGTTTGCTTTGGCAAACCCGACACCGGAAATATTGCCCGAGGAAATACTCGAAGTGCGCACAGATGCAATCATTGCGACAGGGCGTTCAGACTACCCCAATCAAGTCAACAACGTGCTGGGCTTCCCATACATTTTCCGTGGAGCGCTTGACGTTCGCGCTCGAGACATCACTCAGGGCATGAAAATGGCAGCAACCCGTGCACTTGCAGCATTGGCTAAAGAACCGGTCCCCGATTACATCTCTGCCGCATACGATGGCGCAGTAATGCAGTATGGCCCCGACTATATCATTCCAAAACCCTTTGATCGACGGGTCTTGCTTTGGGAGGCTTCTGCAGTGGCACAAGCTGCAGTCGACGAAGGCATTGCAGGTGTGGCCCCAGAAGAGTTCTCCATCACCGATTACCGGGATGAATTGGAAGCAAGGCTTGGACAATCTTACTCAATCATGCGACACGTCATCAATCAAGTACGCGGACGAGGAAAGCGAATTGTGTTCCCCGAAGGAGACAACGAAAAGGTGATCAGGGCCGCTGCTCAACTGGTCGAGCAAAAAATATGTTATCCAATTTTGTTGGGTCCAGAAAAGCGCATACATCGAATGGTCGATGAGTTGAGTTTGACGTTTGATTACGAAGTCTATGACCCAAGAAAGGACGAACGCCGGAAGGGCGTGTACTCTCAATCCATGCTCGAGCGTCGAAACCGAAAGGGAATGACGGTCGTCGATGCTGCGCGTTTGCTGAAATCCCGTCCTTACTTTGCCAGCCAAATGGTGGCCAACGGTGATGCAGATGGATTCGTAGGAGGTGTGAGCCGGAACTACGCTGATGTGCTTCGTCCTACGCTTGAGTTGATTGGGGCAGATGACGACGCTCATTGCATCGTTGGTTGCTACATGATGAATGTGAAAGGACGCACAATCTTCCTTGCAGACGCAACAGTCAACGTCTACCCCGACAGCAGAACACTTGCAGAAATAGCCGTGCAGACTGCCAAAGTCGCTCGCCGATTTGGTGTTGCTCCCGTGGTTGCTATGCTTTCGTTCTCGAATTTCGGTAGCAGCCGTGCTCAACGGTCTGAACGGATTGAAGATGCGATTGAGTTTGCCCGTGAACTTGACCCTTCCCTGGTCATCGACGGTCCAATGCAAGCCGACACTGCCCTCAATGGAGACGTGCAAGGCGAATACCCATTCATGGCTTTCGAAGGTGCTGCAAATGTCCTCGTTTTGCCGAACTTAGCAGCAGCAAACATCGCTTACAAACTGCTTGAAGAACTGGGGGACGCAGAAATGACCGGTCCTATTTTGGAAGGCATGAGCCACCCAGTCCAACTTGTTGCTCGACAGGATGGTGTGCGTCACATTGTCAATATGGCAGCCATTTGTGCTGCTGACGCCATCCGTCAAGAGCCATACTGGGAAAGTTTGGTTGAGCCAGTCAAGGAATCTTAGATTCCACGTCATCAAAGGCGATGGTTGGCCTACGTGGTCGCCAAAAGGCACCCGTTACAAACCCGGCACAGAGGCCTCCAAACAGCAGGTTAGCCCAACCGGTGAACGCATAATCACCCATGCCCCGAAGAACGGGAATGGCGAATGAAGGAATCACACCAAGCAAGAGCGTGCAGATCAATTCCATGCGAATGTTCGCCGCCATATCTGCTGCAACTGGGACCTTTTTTTCTGGCCCTTCACGGATTTGGGCGACGACCAATCTTGCGACGACACCTTCGATTGGTCGGTCCAGAGGTACGCTTGAAAGAGCGGTGATGCCCTCTTTGCTGGGATGCGTTTCGATGGCAGCCCGGTGGAGTGCCATTGGGCCGATGCCTTCGAAACGACGAGGCCGTCCGTCCATCATGGCACCTCGGTAGTTTGAATTGACCGCGTCGGCGAGGATTTCGATCTGCTTTTTCTCAAGGCCAAGTCCGAGTTCGGCTTCGGCGCAACGCCATTCTGATTCAGTAGGGTTTCGCACTTCCCATCGGGTGGCGGAATCCAATCCCTCAATGCCTTGTTCAACCGCAGCATTACTGGCTTGCAAAATGCGTTTTAGGGCTTCAACTTCCACATTGAAAAGTGCTTCAGGGTTACCGCCTTCAGTTCCCGAAAGCAGGGCCACATCGCGTTCACTCAACGGGGTGTTCATGATGTAATAATCTGGCAACCTGACCTCGTGGCGCGGTCTTTGGCTCGAGTAAATCCAACCGCCCTTATCGGTGCCCAAGAACATCGTTTGCGCTTTCACTGGGTGAAAGTCAATTCCTAAAACATCGATTGGTTCCAAGTGAATCCCTCACTGGAGTGTTCCTTCCATGCGTCGATACCAAGCCATCCCTTTCTGGTGGTCTTCAAGCAAGGTAAATTGTGGGAATGGGGAGATTGAGCGCACATAGCCGAACATCCCGAAGTCAACGAGGTCGGGGGAGTCCCCCCCAAAGAAGGCATGTTCGCCATGTTCATCTGTAAATTCGGTCAAGAGATCATGCCACAATTTTTTCGGAGTTCGACCGTCTTTCTTGACCCGCTTTCGAGCGATAATGCCCCACATAATTGGGAAGCCCGCCCATGCATAGAGCCGCTTAGAAATGAAGCCGAATTTTTCTAGTTTTGAAATTCGAGTTGTTGTTTTCAAGGCAGCCCCAAGGGTTCCATACAAGATTGGAACCGTCGCCTTGGAGACCTTTGCGTCCGCCCACTCGAGCCATTTGTCTTGGCGGGCTGCATCGCCCTTAGAGGCTAGCTTACCGTCGTTATAGGCTGCATCGATGTGTTTCATAACCGGGGTGGAATTGACAAAATACTCTCCGTTCTCGTCGGTGAAGACCGGTACTTTCCCCCAATCCCCTGCGAAGGAGACTTCTTTCTTGATCTTCATACCGTTGACACTGACGTACTCAACTTCTATGCCGAGGTGTTCGATGACTCCACGGACCTTCCAACAGAAGGGGCAGGTGTAGAGCATGTGGAGGGTTGGGGTTTGACCCATGATGCATCCTGCAGGCGACCCCTTCTTCAAGCCTCGTTATCGTCTAGAGATGCAGGTTTCCAACCCGTTTTCCAAAAATCGAGATCATCAAGCCACTGCATCCATTCGTCATCTGGACAACTCAGAAGGCGGAAGGCTCTCGCCTCAAGACCTTCTCGATTAGCCGGGCTTAGATGACCTATTTCCATAGCGTCGTGCCATTCCACTTGCATGTGACGAATACGGCGTCTCGCTTCCTCGGGTTGTTCGAAATTCATCTCGCACACGTCCCGCAGTTCTGAAATCCAAGTCCGAGCATCCTTCAACAGAGGGTCGTCAACTCGCGCCCGCTTGGATGACTTCTTCGAGGTGAACGGCCACCATCCCATAGTTCCCTGATGGGCTAAGAACCCTTAACGCCATCTGTTAAATCTGAATCGCTAGGATCGGTTTCAGCGCCCCATTGGCATTGGCTATCGGCGTTGCATGAAGTTTCAGTCGTGTAGGGGTCCTCGCAAAAATCGTCATCTCTTCCGGATGTGGAGAAGACATCCTCGGATGAACTGAGATAGCTCGACACAGGCAGTGTCGCTGAAAGAAGCAGCACCAAGATCAACAGAAAAGCTCTGAGATTTAGGGTTAGTTTACCTGCGCCCATGCTGGGGGTGGGTATTTTTTATCATGATTCCTGGATCCCTAAAATCAAACTATCTTGTGCACATTTGAGATTTCACGACCGGCCTAGAATTTGAAGCCGTGATGCAAGTTCATCTACCGTGGCGGCCAGCCTCCAGCATGGGTCGAGTGGTAATTCATCTTCATGGGGCCATGAAACAGGCCGATCTACGACGCGTCTTTGAGATGTATCACGATCGCACTAAAAGCCGCGGCATCAAAGTCAACATTCACTCGAACAAACTCTCCTGCAAAGCGTACTGTGAGATATTGAAAGGCCTTCCAGGACGTCTTTATCTCATGGACGAGGGCGGTGCACTCGAGTCCTCGATGAGTTTTAGCAAACGGTACCAATCATGGAGTGTGGGCAATGAACCAATTCACCTTGCCATTGGTCCAGCTGAGGGTTGGACAGAAACTCCAGATTGCTCTTTTGGGCGTCTTTCACTTTCCCAGATGACCATGCCACATGAACTTGCAAGTGTAGTTTTGATTGAACAAGTCTATCGAGCCACGGAGATTATTCGCGGCACAGATTATCATAAAGCCTGACCAAAGGGTCAAGAAGCACAGAAGGTTGCGAGAATCGGAGGCCTGACATGCTGCTCTTAGAAGACGAAAGCCTTCGCTGGATTCTCCTTGGGTTTGAACTGCTCATTGGCACTGTTTTGATCCTTGGCTCACGAAGTCAACCATTCCCCCTTCCGTCGCGCCGTTTCGGGTGGCTGGTGTTGACCACTGGACTTTTGCTTGCATTGGGCCAACTCGCACCAAATCCAGTGACCGTCATTGGCCACCTCGTCATCCTGACTTTTTTCGGTTCGTTCGGGTTGCTTGTCGGTATTCATCATCTTCTAAGAACCCGAAGAGAAGTGCTGATTGCGCCCTTTTCGGGGTTCATGTTTTGCGTTGGTGTCGGTGGACTGATGGTCACCACATGGGACGATTTGAGCACCTTCGAACAATGGTCGGGCTTCCTTTCGCTGGTCGTGTTGGGAGGAGGCCAAACATGGCTTGTGTTCCGCGGCCTGTTGATTGGACGCCTTCCTCTAGCATGGAGCCAGGCTGGAATGGTGGCTCTTCAACGTGGACTTGTCGACGGTCATGACGGAGCAATTGCTTGTTTTGAAAAAGGGTGGGACGCTGAAGAAGAGCACCTCAACCCAATGGCTTATGTGGCTCTTCATCGCCTTAATTTGTTCATTGGTGATTCTGAAAAAGCGGCTGAATGGTGGGAGGCCTTGCAAGATGCTGGGGGGGAAAGAGCAGTTGCTCCTGAGTGGATCAAAGCAATTCACGATGCGTTAGCACGCATCGATCCAGAAACAGTATCCTTACTTCCCAGCCTTATTGACGAAGAGGAATGATTCCGGTTTCCGATTTTGATTTGCCATTTTCTGCCCGAAAAGAGCAGGTAGAGGGCTGTGTGATGCAATTAAGCGCACAACCAAACAAAGGACTTAATATCTTGAAAGTCGATTAAGTATCATGGAAGAAGGTGAGGCCAAGGCGACAAGCACTACTCTGAGCACCGTTTTGTGGTATGCAATTTTCATCTGGTTCGCTTCAAGTTTGTTTTCCCAATCATTCTACATGGCGCTCAATGGTGAGCCCTACGATGCCATTACGATGCTAAAAGAACTCGGACCCGTCTACTACATTGTCGTGGTTGTCGAATTGGCGGTGTGGATCAGCCTTTCCTCTCTCTTGGTTCGAAAGGTCGTCCAGAAAACACGGACAGCGTCCAAAATACAAACTCTTCCGGCTTAGTGTTCGTTTCTTTTCGCCCGATCCGGCCCCCGGCAGGGAGAACCGACGAAGTTTGAACCCACCCCTCAAATTTGGCGAAAATCAAATGTTTGTGCCGATGACTTGAAGGTCCGTCAAGTAAAGGAACGCATGTGAGAGAGACAGGCGACGCT
>Ga0228615_1000250_pt1 | contig 31118 bp, 28 predicted proteins | sample 16DmetaG_FD_190530 | JGI IMG/M metagenome (GOLD analysis project Ga0228615, IMG submission 190530) | Seawater microbial communities from Monterey Bay, California, United States - 16D | ecosystem: Environmental > Aquatic > Marine > Coastal | place: USA: California | collected 2016-10-17
CGAATCTAACTTCCTTTCCCTCGGCTTGTAATTGCTCGACCATCGCATATATTGGGTACTGAGCCTTAGCTACTGCCATACCATATCCTGGTACAATTACCACAGATTCTGCATCCTTTAGCATCTCAGCGACTTCAGCATGATCGGCAGCTGTCACATCTCCAGTCACCTCAAGGGCTTCGCCTGTGGGAGTTGCTCCAAAGCCTCCGAAAATCACTGACCAAAAAGATCTATTCATTGCTTCACACATAATGATAGAAAGTATAGCGCCAGAACTACCCACAAGAGCACCAGTGACAATTAGCAGATCATTACCTAACATAAACCCTGCAGCTGCAGCGGCCCATCCTGAATACGAATTGAGCATCGACACCACCACTGGCATATCAGCACCACCTATTGCCATGACTAACATCACACCTATAAATAATGCTATAGCAGTCATAATGTATAAGGGATACATACCATCTATCCCTAAAGCTTGAACGAAAAAATAGCACAAAACAACAGATCCAATCACCAATAGAATATTAACTACATGTCTACCTGGATAGAGTAATGGCTTACTTCCAATTTTACCATCTAACTTACCCCAAGCTACTATAGAACCAGTAAATGTAATCGCACCAATAAAGACTCCAATAAATATTTCGATTAAGTGAATAGTACGATCAGCTCCTAATAAAGATTGTGTCTCAGGATCTAAATAAGACCCGTATCCTACTAGTACTGCAGCCAAACCCACAAAACTGTGTAATATGGCAACGAGCTGTGGCATAGAGGTCATTTCTACTTTACGAGCAACTAAAATTCCGATCAAACCTCCTACTGCAATGGCTGCAATAATAAAAGCTTGCCCTTCTATTCCTTCGCCAAAAATGGTAGAAAGCACGGCTATAATCATACCCACTATTCCAAACCAGACGCCTCTTTTAGCTGACTCTTGTGATGAAAGTCCACCTAGACTCAGTATAAATAAGATACTCGCTAATAAGTATGATGCTAATTGTAATTGTGATGATATCATTTGTTGATATTGATTATTATTTGATGGTAAATGGGTGATATTCCCGCTTTAAGATAACTCTTAGCTTAAACCAATTTTACTGTAAATAGCACTAATTATTCTCAACTAATGCTGTTACAATTTGAAAATAGTTAATATAATTAGTGCCATTTTCAACAGTAAAAGGTATTAGCCTTTTCTAAACATTTTGAGCATTCTGTTGGTAACAAAAAACCCGCCAGCAATATTTATCATGGCTACTAATATCGCTACTAAAGCTATAATGGTCATAGGTGATGTCAAATCACGCTCAGTGAGCAATAATCCTCCAATGATTATGATACCACTAATTGCATTAGTTACGGCCATTAGTGGTGTATGCAACGAGTGAGATACATTCCATATCACTTGCCAACCAATGAATACTGATAATACAAAAACCGTAAAATGCCCCATAAACTCTTTAGGAGCAAAGAGACCTAAGAAGTATAATAAGGCGGCTATAAGTACTAAAGATATAACAGTACTGTTCGATTTTGTTTTTGATTTTGCCTCTTTGGGTATATTAGAATTAGCCTCTTCCAAAGCTGCAGATTTTGCTTTTTGGGGACTAACTGGAAGTGGTTCTGGAGGCCAATGTACATCACCATTATAGGTAACCATTGCACGCTTGACCACGTCATCATTCATATCTATTTTCCAAGCTTCGGCTTTGCCCATGTCATCTAACAAGTGACAAAGGTTATTACCATAAAGCTGACTTGCTTGCGAAGGCAGTTGATCAAGTTTCCCTAAAATCGTCACTCCACTATCTGTAGTATATATTTCGCCATCTCTAGTTTCAGTACAATTGCCACCACTAGATGCTGCGAGATCTACTATGACTGATCCCGGTTTCATAGCGGCTACGTGATAGTCTAGCCAAAGCTTCGGAGCTTGCCTGCCTGGAATCTGCGCAGTAGTGATCACGATGTCAACCTCAGCCGCTTGCTCACTGAACAAGGCCATCTCTGCATCGATAAATGCTTGACTCATTACTTTACTGTATCCAGATGATGTAGAGCCATCTTCTTCTATCTCTACAGAAAGAAACTTAGCACCCATGCTCTGTATCTGTTCTTCTACTTCCATTCTAGTATCAAATGCTCTTACGATAGCTCCAAGAGACTTGGCTGTTCCTATTGCTGCCAAGCCTGCGACTCCTGCTCCTATTACGAGTACCTTAGCGGGATCTACCTTACCTGCAGCTGTTATCTGACCATTAAGAAATCTGCCAAAATGATTGGCACTTTCGATAACCGATCTATATCCTGCAATATTCGCCATAGATGATAATACATCCATTTTCTGTGCTCGAGAAATACGAGGTATCGCGTCCATTGCAATTGCATTTACACCTTTATCAGCTAACTTTTGGAGGATATCTAGATTCTGTGCCGGAGAAAGATAACTAAGACTTACCTGCCCCTTATGCATCATTGCTATTTCAATATCACTTACTGCTTGCACTTTGAGTATAATGTCAGTCTTCTCATAGATATCTTGAGCACTATCAAGTATAGTCGCTCCACTCGATACATATTCTTCATCTGAATAATTGGAATTCCTTCCTGCACCAGATTGGATATAAACATCGAAGCCTTGTTTCTTGATTAGTCTTACTACTGTTTTGGGAGTAGCCCCTACTCTTTGTTCGCCTATCGCGATCTCACTTGGAATTCCAACTTTCATATAATATTAATCGTTTGTCTTTGAATCAAAAATAAGCTTTTGAATCATAACCACAAGAAAGTTGATAAATCTATAATGAGATAGTTTGACAGAGATATATCATTCCTCAGTTAAACTATCAAAATCGTTCAATTCTAAAAGGAAGGTTGTAGGTATGTTGATAAGGTAAAATAGTTTCGCTAGCAACCGTTTGAACTCAAAACTGATAACGCATTATACCTAAAAGCCTAGAAGAACCGAGAAATAATCTTCTCAACTATTTGAACCGCATTAGTAGCTGCTCCTTTTCTAAGATTATCAGACACAATCCACAGGTTGAGTCCGTTTTTCACTGTATCATCTCTTCGGATACGGCCCACAAATACTTCATCTTTGTGATGCGCGTGAAGCGGTGTAGGGTAATGATTGTTAGCTAGATCATCCATCACTACTACTCCTGGTGTGGCAGCTAAGAGTTCTCTCATATCAGACATCTCGTATGGCTTCGTAAGTTCTACATTAACTGCTTCTGAGTGACCACCATTTACAGGTACTCTTACAGCTGTAGCAGTGATCTTAATACTATCATCAGATAGTATCTTCTGCGTCTCATTGACCAATTTCATCTCCTCTTTGGTATAATCATTATCCAGAAAAATATCACAATGCGGTATGCAATTGGCAAAAATTGGATGTGGATATGCACGATCCTCTCCTTTGACTTCCTGATTAGCTCGCTCTGTATTGTATTGGTGTACCGCTAAAGAGCCTGTCCCTGTATATGATTGATAAGTAGAAATAACGAGTCTATTCAATCCATATTTACGATGAATACCAGACAAAGCAAGAACCATTTGTATAGTAGAGCAATTAGGGTTAGCAATGATCTTATCTTCAATAGTGAGCTTATCACCATTAATCTCCGGCACAACTAGTTTTTTAGAAGGATCCATTCTCCAAGCAGAGCTATTGTCTATTACAAAGCAGCCAACATCAGCGTACTTAGGAGCCCACTCCAGCGACACCGATCCTCCAGCCGAAAATATAGCAATATCAGGTTTTGCGTCTACAGCTTCCTGATTAGTAATGAGCGTATACTCCTTGCCTCCCCATGTTAGCTGCTTCCCTGCCGATCTTTCTGAAGCCACTAGTATCCATTCATCTGCTTGTATCTTCCTCTCAGTCAATACTTGCTGCATTACCTGCCCAACGAGCCCAGTGACTCCTACAATTGCTATTTTCATACTATATATCTTACATCTATACCGAATATCAATACCCCAAATTTACTTTCTATTAATGTATTTATAGTAGCTTTATATACCATTTGAATACAGAAAGTCATTTTACGTATGCCACACTCAATTATTCGATCTGTTCTATTCCTTTCGTTGATAGTTTGCTCAGATCGAATTAGTGCTCAACTGGTAGATGATTTTAGCGATGGTGACTTTACCAATGGACCGTCATGGACAGGTGATACTGACGACTTTGTCGTAAATATTAATGGTGAGCTTCAACTTATGGCTCCCGAGGCCGGAGAATCTTCTCTTTTCACTACTTTGTCGTATCCTGACACAATTCAATTGGATATGACTTTCAGACTTGAGATGTCGCCTTCGTCTAGCAATTTCGGATTAATTTATCTTGGGCTAGATGATTTAGATCCATCAGTAGCTAATGGATACTATCTTCAAATTGGCGAATCGGGTAGCAATGATGCTATCAAGTTATATAGGTTGGATAATGGATCAGAAATACTGCTTGCGACAGCTAGCGATGGTGCTATAGCTAGCGATCCAGCTCAAGCGAGAATATCAGTTACAATACATCCAGATGGACTTTGGAGTTTCAGCACAGATTATGGCCTTTCGGGATTTAACGAATTAGAATTTGAGGTTATGGATGACACTCATAGTTTTAATGGCCTAAACATTTTTGGTATCTATTGCGAATACACGGAGACTCGAAAGGAGAACTTCTTTTATGATGACATAAGCATTATGAAATTTGAAGAGGATGAAACAGGGCCTCTACTCACTAATCTATCTGTAACTGGCGATAAAACGATTCTTCTTTCTTTTAATGAAAAAATCGATGCAGCAACTGCGGAAAACTTAGATAACTATATCGTAGATCAAGGATTGGGATCTCCAAGTGGTGCGATATCGGATGGAGTTAAAGTTTTTTTGACTTTTGACAACACATTTTTATCTGGCACACCTTATCAGCTAGCTATTTTGAATGTAGAAGACGAAAATGGCAATGCAATCATACCAATAGCAGAGCCTTTTATAGTTACCGTATTTCCAAATATCGGAGATTTAGCAATTAGTGAAATACTTTCGGACCCTTATTCTGGCGGTTCTGACTTTGTGGAGATCTTTAATAAATCAGATAAATATCTCAATCTTAATGGTCTTATAATATCTAATTTGGCGAAGGATGAGCAAAAATCAATCGATCAAGATATCGACCTTCTTCCTAGTGAATATCTTTGTTTTACCGAAGACAAAGAATTCCTAATCTCTACTTACCCTACACATAATGCGGATCAAATTGTAGAAGTCGACTTACCTTCCTTCAATAATGACTCAGGTAACGTAAGTATAAGTCACTCATCTGATAATAACAATTTCATTGATCAGTTTGATTATGACGAAAACCTTCATTTCGAATTACTGGATGATACTGAAGGTGTAAGCCTAGAGCGTATCAGCTTCTCAGCATATTCCCAATCATCTGACAATTGGCATTCTTCATCCACAACATCTGGATTTGCAACTCCAGGAATGGTGAATTCTAACGCATTACCAACAGTAATCTCAGATGGTGAATTTGAGCTAGTCGAAAAAGTATTTTCTCCCAATTCAGATGGTGATAACGACTTCTTAATTATCAATTATAAGCTCGACAAACCGGGCTATGTAGCCAATATTAAAGTATTTGATGATGAAGGATTTGAAATAGATCAGATTGTGTCCAATGGTCTTTTAGCTACCGAAGGGCTTATCACATGGAATGGTACAACATCTGAAGGAAGCATTTCACAAATTGGCTTATACATTATCATTGCTGAGCTCTTTCATCCTGATGGGGAGATAAAAAACTTAAAAAAAGTCTGTGTTCTGGCAGATTTCATTGAATAATTAAGGTTATTTTACAGTGTGAGATTTTGTTAGCCGGCACCGCATTAAAATTCTCAGTAGAAAATAATTCTTGAATGAAGCATAAACGAGGTCATATTGTAAGTCAATACATCATATCCACAGCTGTATTACTTATAGCTGGGTGGGCAGTATTTTTTCCAGAAAACATCCTTGGAATACAGATATTAGACTATAATGTTCATTTGATGATAGGTATGTTTCTAATCGGATTTGGAGCTCTTACGATCAACTATACTAAAGTAATGGTTACCAGTCTTGGTGCATGTATGCTTTTATGTATTTTCCTCAAAAATGAATCTAACGAAGCAATGATAATGCCCATAGCAAATACTGAGGCTAAACTATCTGTGGCTCATTTTAATGTAAGTAATGTACAAGACCTAGATCACCTCATTAATACAATAGATGACCTTGATGTTGACCTGCTTTCTTTTCAAGAACTAACTCCTGATTGGAATTACATATTACAAGAAAAACTTAAGACTCAATATCCTTACAATATGTCCATTGTAAGAATAGATCCTTACGGAATGGCAATGTACAGTAAGGAAAACTTTGTGTCAATAGATACTTTCATGTTTGATAACAAGCCAAATCTTCAGGCCGAGTTACTCATTGATAGTAAGAAGATATCTGTATTTGGATCATACGTAGTACCTGAGATCACTAAGGCCTCGACTGTGCAGACTAAAGAACACTTAGATATGATTAGCTATAAAATCAGAGATACACAATCTCCTGTAATCGCTTTGGGTGACTACAATATGGTCTATTGGGCAAATGCTATATCAAGATTTAGAGCTAAAGCACAAGTGATCCATAGTCGTAGAGATGTATACGAGGATGGTCTTAAGCCTCCTTATGATCATATCTTCTTCACTACTGATATGGAATGTACTAAGTTTGAAAATATCAATGATCTAAAAGAGAAGCACATCGGTATACTTGGTGCATATCAAATTAAAACTAAATACATCATTGATAAAAGTCTATCGACTACATTATCAAGTCTAAGTATCTAGTATCTAAGTGGTAATAATGTTGCATTGCTAATTCAGTTCATTATCTTTCCTACATGTTAAATTACACAATTACTTCCTTTAATGACCTCACTCTAGATCAACTCTATAAACTAATGGTACTTAGACAGGAAGTATTCATAGTTGAACAAGACTGTCCTTACTTAGACGCTGATAGCAAAGACCAAGAAAGTCACCATGTACTTGGTACAGATTCCGAAGGTAATATACACGCATATGCAAGGCTAGTACCTAAAGGAATATCGTATCCTGAATACAATTCTATTGGACGAGTCATCACTTCTAAAGATTATAGAGGTAAAGGGGAAGGTAAAAGGTTAATGCAAGAAAGTATAAAAGGTATTAAAAAACTATATCCTCAGGAGTCCACAAAAATATCAGCTCAAGTCTATGCCCTACCTTTTTACAATTCATTAGGTTTTGAAGAGACTAATGCCGAGCGTTATGATGAAGATGGCATCCCACATGCTGCTATGATACTTAAGTAGATTCAATTAAAATAAATCAAATGAAATTTATAATACCCATTCTAATTTTAATCATTATTGCCTGCTCTTGCAAATCTGATTCATCTGAAGGAACCACCCCTGAAGACAAAATACTGAATCAAGATACTTTTGTAGAGTCAAATGATCCAGTTGTCCAAAACACGATGAAACTTCTTCAAGGAACATGGCATAGTCGTACAGATAAAAACACTTCAATCACTTTTGAGAAGAATACAAGAATAGAATCGAAAAATGGAAAGGCCATCGGAAAAATGAGGTACTTTGAAATTGCAGATCAATGTAACAACGACACTTCTAACAGTAATAAAATTGTGAAAGCAAAAGCCAAGTATATCTCAATGCTAGATATAGACATGTGCTACTACATCAAGAAAATTACCAGAAACGAACTGGAATTATCCTATGTAGGTAGAGAAAGTACATTGAAATACATTAAGAACCAATCGCTTAATAAGGGGATAAGCAAAAAAGACAAACCCGATTTACAGCGAAAGCCTTCGAATAAATAAATCTACAACCTACCTAGAATAAAATTCCCTTCTAAAGAAGATCTCAACTCCCACAAATGAATGAATTTATAAACAGACTTCTAAATAGAAAAGGTCCGAGAGGCAAAGGGAAGAGACCAAGAGGTAAAGGCAAGTGTCCAGGAAAGTAAAACTCATATCAAACTAAAAAAACCAAGTTCCAACTAGGAACTTGGTTTTGTACTCAAAAACCGAAAAGTATGATTTAATTATTTCAAAATCCACTTCAACTAATTATAGTAACTCCACTTTTCCTGAACTTACATCATACATAGCCCCTACGATATCTATTTCTCCATTATCAAACATTTCGTTCAGCACTTCACTCTTCTCTTTGATTTGGGCTACTGCGATCTCTACATTTTTTGCAGATACAGCATTGACAAATGCTTTGTTTGACGAATTTCTTTCTTCGCCTTCAGCAGTTGGAATTGAATCTACAGCAGGCATGATTTTATCTAACATCTGTGTCAGATTGCCAAGTTTAGCATGATCACAAGCGCCTTTAACTGCGCCACATGATGTATGCCCCATTACCATTATTACTTTTGATCCAGCAAGCTTACAAGCAAACTCTAAACTCCCCAATATATCTTCGTTGATAAAGTTGCCAGCAATACGAGCATTAAATATATCTCCGATACCCTGATCGAAAATAACTTCTGTTGGTATACGACTATCTATACAACTTAGTACTGCCGCGAAAGGATACTGTCCAATTGCAGTATCTTGTATTTGATCTAATAGATCTCTTTGAATCGGTTGCTTATTCAAAAATCTTTGATTGCCTTCCATCAGTTCGTCTACAGACGATTTCAATGTCATAGCCGCTTGAGTTTCTTTAGTATGTGCTTTCATATTTATTGTTATTTCTTTAAGTCGTTCAAAAACGAAATTCTATTTAAATTTATGATTCTTAATATTTTTTGAGTCTAAATGAGTCTAATTAATTGTTACTATTCCCTTTCTCGTATATGTCATCTTTGATCCAAGATTAAAAAAATGATAAAATATTAGGGTTTTCTATTTTTATTTAGTTGAAATTCTAAAAATTTAAAAATCCTAATACATTGATTTGATCTCTATTGGAATTGATCAAAAATTGATTCATATACCCTAGCTCGATTTTAATTCTATCTGAAAGTATATATCCCAATCCGCCATAGAGTCTATGTCTATCAAAAGCATTCTGTACTGTATTGAGGAAAATTTCGTTATACGAGGACAAGTAAAACTGATCCGTCAATGGATACGATATACCCAAGAAATATCGGAATCTCAACTTAAAATCATCCTCCACAAATCTTTGTTCAAATCTATATCTATGCTGGAGACCTAATTTCCCAATGGTTTGCTTGGTAATAAACTGCTGAAATATCCTATGCTCATTGAACACAATTTTATCCTCCTCACTAGTATAGTTTTCACTTCTAATAAAACCATACCCTAAGAGCAAATTATTATTGCCATCAGTTAGGTTTTTACCTACTCCAGTCCGAAGAAGTAATTGCTCTAGATCACCTATAGCATCATAATTACGATATTGAACTTCGTGATGAATATTCCACTGATTATCCAATTTCTTACTACCAATATAAATTAGCCAATTACCCAAGTTGCTTTCTTGTGAAAAAGCTGTAAAAGGTAATAGGAAAGTTAGTAAGAGTATGTACTTATGCATGATGATGTTGTTTGTATTAGAAAATATAATATTCTCAGAATTTGAATAATAAAACTAATTAAATGAAATGTGTCCAAAGAAAATCATACATGCCGAGCAATGCAAGATATGTTATAGCCCTCTTATCCAAGACAAACAATTTAATACTGCTTGAGATCTGCCTCAGATGATCAGACTCTTATTTTAAAAGCATTACTTCAACTATAACCACGTCTAGATTATAACCTTGCCTTCGATCACCTTGACCTATATTTATTAGTAAGTAATAACTAACATAAACTATATCGCAAAGAGATTAGATTTCTCACGACAAATAAATTAGGCGTTGTCCGGTGGTGGTAAATTGATCTCACTAAGTGATTGAGATAACAAGGTATTACAGGAACATGGTAGCTCTGTAACTTTTATTGATATAACTAAGGTAGAGAATTCAAATTCCTCGAAGAGTTTGTCTTCTTCGATGTTATCCTCTATATTTTCCTCACTATTCTCGCTTTCATTAGTTTCATCACAAGGAATCTCGCACTCAGCCGAGATATTATTTTCCCATGTAACTACATGAGTGACCACCTCACTATGAAGAATCGCCGTTAAGAAGGTAATGAAAAACAATAATCGCATAGTTAAAATAGAGTGAAATCCAAATATAATAACTTTCAAGTACAATAGTTTTACTATTACATATAATAGTTTAAAATATTTGTTAGTTTGTTTCTTTTTCATCATGATAAAATTTAATTAACTTGATAACAGGCATCAAATTTTCGCTAAATAGCAGTCTATACAGTCGCGATCCTCAAAATACTGAGCTCGGTCAGCGTATATTGAAACATAGCATTATACTTATTGATGAGATCGGTTTAGAAAATTTTACATTTAAGAAATTGGCTTTTGAAATAGAATCTACAGAAGCTTCAATGTATCGATACTTTGAGAATAAGCATCAATTGTTGCTTTTTCTAACCTCCTGGTATTGGCAATGGGTGCAGTACTTGATCAGTATCCATACGCTCAATGTAGAAGACCCAAAACGTAGACTACAAATCATTATTAAGTCAATCATAAACGCTACATCTGAAAATGCGCTTACAGAGTATATTAATGAAAACCTTCTTCATAACATCATAATTAATGAAGGATCGAAAGCCTACCATACTCACGATGTAGATGAAGAGAATAAACATGGAATATTTTCCAGCTATAAGGAGCTTGCAGAGGTTATCGCACAGGCAATACTAGGCATCAATCCCAAATTTCCTTACCCTCACAGTTTGGCCAGTAATATGCTAGAGATGGCCAATAATCAAGTTTACTTTGCACAACATCTACCTAAATTAACTAATATCAAGGTCCCAAAGGGTGATCTAAGTCAACTAGAAACTATGATGAAATACTTCGTAATGAAGTTAGTGAATTAATTACAGAGGATATCTTTCTAGGATATAAATAAATTACTAGCTGTCTGTACAATATGTCTACCAATGAAAGAGAACCAGTTAATAATTTTGAAAAAACACAAATAGTTGATATCCAAACAGATTTTGATCTAAAATCTAGATTGAAACTGAAATTGTTTTTAAGGTATATAATCTATTTAAATAAATTTATTTGAATAGATTATATCATCAGTCAGAATAAAATCACATTTATGATAGAAAGTAAAAAAATACTCAAGAACAACTCATTACTCCTATCAGGTAGCTTAATACTATTCTCTATATCTAGTTGTATACAGAAACCATCCAAAACACCTGATAAACAAACATCAGCAAAAGAACTATCAGTAAGTGAAGCATCAGCGATCAGTAGCATCACTAAAAATTCAATTGATATTGCTCATCTACCGAACAATGAGAATTCAGGATTGAGCGATGGCAATAAAGCACCAATGTCAATCGAATCTACATATACCAAAAACACGACGGAGTTCAAATTTAAATATACTCTGAATAAGCCAGCTAAGGTATATGCAATGGATCGTAGGCTAATGGAAATATCCGGACTGAGTTGTTCTAATAATCAGAGCGAATTATTAGGTATCAATGATGAGAAGGGCTACATATTCGTCATGGACAAATTAACTGGGAAAGTCCGATCTACGTATGATTTTGGTAAAAATGGAGATTATGAAGGTATAGAGCAAGTAGGTAATATTATATATGTTGTCAACTCAAGTGGTAATATATTTGCATTTGACAAGGATTCCGAAAAAGCAGAAAAGATCAAACTCAAACTAAAAACTAAAAACGACGTAGAAGGATTAGGCTATATTCCGTCAGAAAACATGCTTACTCTAGCTTGTAAAGGCAGTGACACTTTAGGCAAAAAAACTAAAGATAATAAAGGTAGGAAGGCTATTTATTCCTATTCGCTTACTACTAATAAGTTAAACGAAGAACCATTATTGGTTATAACAGATGAAGAACTACTAAACGAATTAGACTCTTCTACCAACCTAATAACAAAGTCCGGACAGAAAAAACTTAAGAACAGGCTTAAGCAATTTTCACCATCTGGTATCGCTTACAATGAAAGTGAAGACTTATTCTACTTAGTGTCCTCACAAGGAAAAACTCTTATAGTTGTAAACCGATCATCTGAAGTGATTCATATCGATTTCCTTAACTCTAGCGTCTATACCCAACCAGAAGGCATCTGCTTCGATTCTAGTGGAGATTTATTCATTAGTAATGAAGGAAGAGGGCTTATCCCTAAGCTAGTTAGGTGTAGTCCCAATAATTAGAGTTTTTATTCTATTTTTTTAACTCATCTAAATACTTCGCTACAGCAACAATTTCCTCATTTTTGATTATTCCTTTGAATGGCGCCATAGTCCCTTTGCCAAAGTATATCTGTGCTACTCTTTGTTCAAGTGAAGCACTAGATTTAGATAATTTTTCTGCACCATTTAATTCCAAATTTCCTTTACGACCGTGACAGACAGCGCAATAATTTTTAAACATTTTCTTTGCATTTACAGCTTTTATCTTACTTGCATCTGAGGAAGCAATAAGACTTCTTGCTAAGCGAATCTGTTCATCAGATTGTCCAATTGCTTCAATTTCTATTTCAGAAGATACTACCCTTGTAGATTTTTTATCTGATTGATTTCCACAAGCTACTATAGTGAATCCTACAACTACTATAGTCATGATACTATGTAATACTTTCATATACTTTATAATTCTCTTTTCATTATTAAATTAATTCAATTCTCAATATTTCATGCCGATATATCCTTCAGAGACATTGGTGAGATCTGTAAAGCCTTCTTTTTCCATAATCTTACATGCTCTAGTACTACGCATACCACTACGACAGTATATTATATAAGGTTTCGATCTATCTAGTTTTGCGATATTATTTTTAAAATCCATGGAAGTAACATTCATTTCAAGAGCACCCTGGATTTTTCCGTGGGATGTCTCTGCAGGAGTGCGCACATCGATTAAAGTAGCTTCACCTTCTGAATGCACTTGTAATGCGTCTTTACCTGTTATCGACTTTACCTTCGAATTGCGAATATCTAAAACTCTTCTGATGAGAAATAATACGGTGATTCCAAGTACTAAATATATTACCATTTTTATTTTTTTATAATACTCTCACATTACCCAATGATTACTTATCCATAAATTCTAGAAAATCAACACGATGCCTTGACTGAGCGATCAACCCACTTTTCTCTAGTTTCTTCATTAATCTTGATATGACTACTCTAGACGAATGCAAATCATTTGCGATTTCCTGATGAGTAATATTAAGTATAGCAGACTTAGTTATCCATGCCTTATCTCGAAGGTATTTTCCAAGCCTTTCTTCTAAACTATTGAACACAATATTATCAATGGCAGAGACCATTTCATTGAGCCTGGAGTTATAACTATCTAGAATAAAGTTTCTCCAAGATTTGTACTTAACCATCCATTCATCCATGAAAATCACCGGAACAAAGAGTACTTCGGCAGCCGTCTCTGAAATAGCTCTCACTGTCGATTTAGAAGCACGAGTACAACAATTCAGTGTCACTGCACAGGTATCGCCTAATTCTAAGTAATATAGAAGCAACTCTGCCCCGTCCTTATCTTCGGTCATGATCTTGACAGACCCTGAGATAACCAACGGTAGATGAGTAATTGTCGCACCTATGTCCACTAGAATTTTATTTTCCTCAAACTTACTCAATTGTCCAATAGTACAAATCTCATTAATCAGCTCAGGTTCGAAATCATAAGAAAACATCTCGTACAAGCGGTTGTAACAATTAATATCGAATGGAATAAAATTCATCTTGTAATCTAAAGCTTTTCTCGTTATAAACATATAAGATCATAACGAAGGGTCATTTACAGAATATTTCTGTAAAACTATTAATACTCATAATCCCTAATCCTTAAAATATTCGAGAAGTTGAGTTGTCGAAGCATCATGCTGCGCTATTTCAGATCCTTCTATATCCTTTAAGGTTTGCTCTGCTAGTTTTTTTCCCAATTCAACCCCCCATTGATCAAAACTAAAAATATTCCAAATAATACCTTCGACGAAAATTTTATGTTCGAAAAGAGAAATCAATGCTCCCAAACTACTTGGTGTGAGTTTGTCAATAAGAATTATATTAGTTGGATTATTACCCTCAAATACTTTGAATGGAAGTAACGATTGGATTTCCACTTCCGACAAATTATTTTCTTCCAATTCGTTTCTTACTTCTTGAGCAGCTTTACCATTCATCAAAGCTTCTGTCTGCGCAAAGAAGTTGGCCATCAACTTATTATGATGATCTGTATTGCCAAAGAGTGATTTTTTAAATCCGATAAAACTTACAGGAATTAACTTTGTGCCTTGATGCATCAGTTGAAAAAAAGCATGTTGAGCATTGGTGCCTGGTTCACCCCAAACGATACTGCCTGATTGATAATTTATTCGATTCCCATCTCGATCGACACTTTTCCCATTACTTTCCATAATACCTTGTTGGAGGTACGCGGAAAATCTGCTTAAATACTGAGTATATGGAATAACGGCTTCTGTCTCCACACCATAAAAGTTGTTGTACCAAATGCTCAATAAAGCTAACACCACAGGAATATTATTGTCGAAGTCTTCATTTTTGAAATGCTCGTCCATTTTATTTGCTCCTCCTAGAAGCGCATCGAAATTTTCGAAACCAACTGCCAAAGCAATAGAAATACCTACGGCGCTCCAAAGAGAGAATCGTCCTCCTATCCAATCCCACATGGGAAAAACATTTGCTGGTAAAATTCCAAACTCCGATATTTTTGCTACATTGGTAGATACTGCAGCAAAATGCCTTGCCACATCTTTTTCGGTGGCTGATTTTAAAAACCATTCTTTAATTGTTGTCGCATTGCTTAGTGTTTCTTGAGTGGTAAACGTCTTCGATACGATTACGAATAAAGTAGTTTCAGGATTCAAATCACGTAATACCTCCTGTACATGATCACCATCTACATTAGATACAAAATGAACATTAAGATGATTCTTATAATACTTTAAGGCTTCAGTTACCATGGCAGGTCCCAAGTCGGATCCTCCAATACCGATATTCACCACATCGGTAAATGATTTGCCTGAATATCCTTTACACTCACCAGAAATAACAGAGTCCGTAAATTCTTTAATACGTCGTTTCACCTCATATACTTCATCAACAACGTTTACTCCATTTACCATTACGGTATCCGAGTATTTAGCTCGCAATGCCGTATGTAACACTGCGCGACCTTCAGTCTGATTAATAGCCTCAGCACCAAAGTATTTACCTATTGCATCCTTTAGATTAACCTCTTTTGTCAACTGTAATAACAATTGCATTGTTTTTCGATCAATTCTATTCTTAGAGTAGTCGACTAGAAAATCTTTCCATTGTATGGTAAAATCGGAAGCCCTATTAGCATCATTGCTAAATTGAGCCTTCATATGACTATCTTTAGTTTGATTATATCGCTCTGAAAGTTTTTTCCAAGCTTGAGTGGTAGTAGGGTTTATATTATACAAGGGCATTTTGCTGTCTTTAATGTTTGCAAATCCGATTTAATCACGAAAAAATGAAAGGGTAAAATTATAGTATTTAGTGACTAAAGACGCAGAATATGAACTACATATTTCGAAAAAAACAAAGTAATGCGCCCTTAAGGTGAGTATGAAGAACTTGGATCGAATAGGTATGAGAGAATAATGATTTTTCCAATTATATATTCCTTGTCATCATAAGTCTTCTTTTCACTCGTTCCATTTGTCAAATTCTGTAAGTAATCTTACAGAGTTGCAAAATCTACCTCATATTATTTAGAAAACTCAGGATAAGAAAATCCTTGATCACAGTTTTCTATGTCGATAGAATCGATATTCTTTAAGTAGTAGTTAGTTGTTTGCATTATTATTTATTTTACAATTATTTACAACTATAATCCCTTTCTCTTCATATAATGATCAGCTGCTCGTGCAGCCAATGCCATATAAGTCAATGAAGGATTTTGATAAGAGGTAGATGTCATACATGCTCCATCCGACACATAAAGATTGTCGACGGTGTGTACTTGATTGTGTGCATTGAGTATTGAAGTCCTGGGATCCTTGCCCATACGTGCACCTCCCATTTCGTGAATATCTAGTCCAGGCGCTTGTCCAGTATCTATTCTTTCCACATTTGTAAAGCCTGCTTTCTCATATATCTGCTCCCATTCTTGATAGAAGTGTTCCATCATTTTCTCGTCGTTATCATCATAACCAACATTGAATTTAATTAATGGAATTCCATATTGATCAACCCTTGAAGAGTCAAGCGAAATACTATTAGATTCTTTGGGTAATGTTTCACCCATCATCATCGATACGACAGACCAAGGTTTATAATTTTTATCCTTCAGAAGATCATTTACTAGCTCAGTTCCGATTGCTTTGATTTCCTGCTTGCGATACCTAGCAGTATATATAGCTACACCATAAGCTCCCTTAAAACCATCTTTGTCTTTATTAAGATTGACATACCTAGGCATATACTCATTGGTAGGCGACCTTCCTTCTTTAACCTTATCTTCGAAGCCAGGACATGTTGCTGAGAGTAGCGCCCTATAATTGTGGAATCCAAAATACTTGCCAAGCAAGCCATTGTCATTTCCTAAGCCATTTGGATATCTTTTGGATATAGAATTGAGTAATATCGCCGTAGAATTAATTGCCCCTGCGTTGAGAAAGACAACATTCGAAAAATACTTAGTTTGTACTTTGGTAATTGCATCGATGACATTGACACCTATCGCCTTGCCAGTCGCATCGTCATATAATATAGAGTGCACTACACTATTCGCTTTCAGTGTAAGATTACCTGTTCGATGCGCCCATGGTATCGTCGATGAATTAGCACTAAAATAACCTCCAAAAGGACAACCTCTCTCGCAGGTTGTTCTATTTTGACATTGGCCTCTACCTTGCTCTCTATGTATTTCTTGTGGATCTGTAAGGTGAGCACATCTAGCATATATTACGTGTCGATCGTTATAGTTTTCCTTGACAACGCGTTGTAGATGTTTTCCCACAACTGACATTTCCATCGGCGGTTGGAACTCTCCATCTGGCAAAACATCTAATCCATCTTTTTCTCCAGATATACCTACAAATTTTTCAACATAACTATACCACGGTGCTATATCCTTGTAGGAGATAGGCCATGATATACCGAATCTATTAGTGTCTGGGGTGCTGAAATCATACTTACTCCATCGCTGTGTTTGTCTTGCCCATATTAGCGACTTACCTCCTACTTGATATCCTTTGATCCAATCAAAAGGCTTGGTCTGTACATATGGCTGCACATCATCTTGCGCAAAAAAGTGTGTAGCTCCATCTCTATAGGCATAACATTTACTGGCTATTGGGTTGGCCTTAGTATGCTCGGCACTCACAGCTCCTCTGAATTCAAATTCCCATGGGAACTTACCAGCTGTAGGATAATCTCTTAGATGCTTTACCTCCGGACCACGGTCTAGCATAAGAGTTTTAATACCCTTATCGCAAAGCTCTTTAGCCACCCAGCTACCACTCATACCTGCACCGATTACGATCGCTTCATATCTATTGTCACTCATGGTTCAGATTTTTGAGTTCTGTCACTAATACATCTCCAAGGAATCTACCAGGAACCATCTCATAGTAATTTACTTTACGCTGATAATATTCTGTGGTTGTGAGATACTGTATAGTTTTAGACTTAATTGTATCAAACACCATGTATACAGCTGGACTAGCTACTAATCTTTTCTCGTTAAACTCTGTAAGCAAGACTTGCTTTTCTTCATCTTCCATCTCACTATATTTTTTTCCCGTCAGCATGGCTATTTCGATATCAAATGATTTATAACCCTTTATAAACAATTCTCGATTCTCTGCATTCAATATCTTGTCTACATTATTAAGTATAAATGGTAAAGCTGTATGATCTTTGAGCTTTGGAATCATTTGAAAAGGCAATATCAATTTAGATAAATCATCCAATAGATCTAAGTGCTCAGACTTTGCTTGTACATATTTTAGATTAAGAAGCTTGACCGCTTCATACTTATCTCTACATGAGTATATTACTCCTGTTCCCAGTGAGAAAAGTACGAGATTACGTATGACCTTTCTTCTTTTCATGGTCTGAATATAACAATATTCAGATTTCTTTTGAGGAATTACTTCTTTCAATTCAAGCAATAAATATCATCTTGCTAATCCATATTCCCTTTACTTCTGCTATTACCAATACTATCGCCACTTACTTATCTTCTTATATCAATTGCAACTATCTCTTTTGATGAATTCCAATAAATCATACTACTCTTTGCAATTAGATATCATTAAAACGAACCGGTCAGAATCAATTTTCTGCTTATTTCAATATTCTAAGGTTTCATTTATTTATAGCTTTAGATAAATGTAACTTAATAAAATACAACACCCCACAAATGCCTATTACGTTATAAGTATTCCTATACTTGCTTGAAAAAAATACTGTAGATCACAACAATTATGAATATCAATATAATCTTACTTATTATTCAGGCATTAATTGGAAGTCAAACTTTCACTTTACAAAATGGTGATCTACTCTTCCAAGATAGTGACTGTGGTGAATTCTGCGATGCCATAGAGAAAGTTACTGAAGGATATCAAGGTGCTAATCTTTCTCATGTGGGCATGGTCATACTAAGTAAAGACGGTCCACAAGTTATAGAAGCAACTACAAAAGGTGTGGTGATGACTGACCTAAAGACATTCTTGAGCAGATCGTATGATAAAAATGGCAATTCCAAAGTGATCGTCGGTAGAGTAAATGAAACCCATTCCAAGCTTATACCTGATGCCATACAACATGCAAAATCTCTATTGGAAAAGAAGTACGATCACGTATTTGACATTAAAAACGATACCTATTATTGCTCAGAACTAGTCTATGAAGCATTTAAATATGCTAACGGCGGAGAAGAGCTATTTCAGCTATTTCCAATGACATTTATAGATCCAAATACTAATGAGACATTTGGAATTTGGTCTAATTACTATAGTGAATTAGGAAAATCTATTCCAGAAGGAGAGCTTGGACTTAATCCTGGTGGCATTTCTCTTTCCTCAAAAATAAGCATTGTATATATGTATGGTACTCCTAGTGGAATGGTGAAAGAGTAAGTTTCAGTCGGCAGATTTCAGTCCTCAATGCTTTTTACCCCTTTCCATCATAGTAGTACCAGCGGCCTATCAGTTTAAGAAATCTGGAATGTTCGACCATCTTGCCTTATTCTATATAACTCGCTTCGAACTTTACTTTAACTGTCTTATCATCTTACCTTACTAATGAATTTTTAATGCTTTATAGATTGATCCATTGGATATCATGAATGATAGCTACTAACTTAATTCGGTAAATTGATTTCAACTTATCTCGGTGAGTAGTCTCGACTAGTTAATCTATTGACTTGTATGAATAAACGGTGTATTGTGATCTCATAAGTTGTTCCGATGTCTCTTGAATCTTCGCACGGGAATGGTAGACTTCGAAACAATTAGAGTAAAGTACATCATTACCGCATAAACAATTAACAATCATAATATTACCTTACTATTACTCTACTTCATCACATAATGCTCTAAGGTAATTATCGTAGAAATCCGAACTTGACCCCTAGAAAAAGACTTCTGCCTAAACTGACTGTATTTCTACCAATGCTTGAATGAATACCAGATGATCCGCCTATAACTTGAATCGTTTTTATATCTAATACATTTCGCACTCCAGCCGTAATGTTGATTGATCTCTTCCATAGTGATTTAGAAAAAGACATATCCAACATATTATACCCTTCTATGGTACTCAATTGTACTTCTTCATTACTCAATCTATACATCGGCTGCGATCCTATATACCTGTGATTGATAAGGACGCTCCACTTCTTTTTAGTCCATTCATACTTTATCTTATTATTGACGTCTATGACACGTCCATAAGCAGGAGCATCGGATCGATTGATGTTAGTGGCCCAATATCCTAAGGAAGCATTTGAATTGATCGTGAGTCCACTTTTATTGTATTGAATAGAAGGTTGAAACCCATAGACACTGTACTTGTCGATGTTGTCGTAGATAAATTTTAAAGTTTCATATTCGGTGAGACTAATTCGATTTTTGATATTGGTGTAGTAACCATTAAGCGATACTTCTATAGCTTTTGAATGTATATAATTTAACGTAGATTGAATATCATACGATCGCTCAGGTTGCAACTCTTCATTACCTATTATATTATGGTTGATATCAACAAATTCCAAGTATAATTCTTTTAATGATGGACTTCGATACCCTTGACTAAAACTACTTCTGAAGGATAGTTTTTTATTGATTATATACTTGGCTTGAATAGATGTGGTTATTGCATTATCGTATGTACTATGCATCGTAAATCTATTACCTAATGAGAGTTGCAAACATTGAATACCTTCATACTTGATATCTGTATATATCGCAGACTCTGTGAATGACGTAAAGAGACTATCAACATCTGTTCTGTCTAGTAATCGATCACCTTTACCTGACTCCCTTGTATAACTATATCCACCACCAATAGTCCAGTTATTCCAACCTGTATAATTAAAATTTCCTCTTCCGAATACTTGACCAAACGAAATAGAATCTGAGGACTGCAGCAAACTATCAAAGGTCATAGATTCTGTATAATAACGCTTATCATCTCTGATACGGTCGTATTGGTTGTAAGAAGACACCAAATTAATAAATAGATGATCTTTTACTTTTGCATTATAGGCTATAGAAGCGTCTTTACGTCTAGTATCATAAAATTGATCTAATGCATAAGGATTAAATTGTGGACGTTTGATGATCCCATAATCTACTACTTCTTCTTGATTATACCCGTACTTAGCCAATAGGTAATCATCTTCATTGATGCTATATCTCACGTAGGTACCATAAGATTTTTGTGTCTTTGGATTAAATGGATATCTAGTTCTATTGATCACTACCCCACTAGAGATTGTATCTTTATCAATTATCCTAAGGCTATCGACTCCAAACTGATCATAGTTAAAATATCTAGCTTGTACGCCTACATTTATTTTTCCTTTTTGATAACCGATCGAAGCAGTATGATTTCGCTGTCCTAATGACTCTAATTGATTTGTTTGGTTAATATTCCAAGATCGCGTTTGGCTTTTTTTAGTAATTATATTAATTACTCCGCCTGCCGCATTATTGCCATATAGATTAGATAGAGGACCTTCGACTATTTCTATTCTTTCGACATTAGAAAGAGATATTTGTGATAGATCAATAGAACCATTATTTCTACCAATCATCGGTACACCGTCAATGAGAATGGCAACATTACTCGCAGACAATCCACGCATCCTTATAGAAGTACCTAGTATAGGGTCTTCATACAATCTAATCGCCGGAGATACCACTAATGCTTGCTCTAAAGTTACTGCGCCAATCTGAGTGATGGTTTCCTTCTTAATAATATCTACACGATGTAAAGCTTCCTTATAATGTGTCGGTTCATATTGTGCAGTGATCACATAATCATCGAGATCTAACGAATACGTAACTGTATCTATCTCGTCTTGAGCGATGATAGAAGATGTACAAATTAATATTATCCAGATGATTCTAAACATAAATCTTAGCATCTATTAAAGCCGACTGAAGCAAGTAATATAACTCAGCGATCTCTGTTAGTGAAAAACAAATAATCATACGATTGGAACAAGTAGAAAATACAACATCACGAGTTTCTTGATCTGAATCACCCTCAAATGAATAATGACAATTCTCGATATTTTTAAAATACATGAGGTATGATTCATACCCATGTATGAGTACTATATTATTAAATATTACTTTAAAGTATTGACCACAATCCGATAGAAAAACCTCTCCACTATTGGTTTTACACAGGCTTTGATTGAAACATTTATGATTCATAAATTTAACGTTTAAAAATGGGGGAACCCCATGGCAAGAGCTCCCCTCTAACCGTATGAAAAAACTATTTAATAATCAATCTACTTGATTTGATAAATTCTGATGAATTTATCGATATATTATAAATTCCTGATGATAGGTTACTCACAGAAACAGGGCTATTAGATATAGTTTTTACCACATTTATTAGTCTTCCAGAATTATCTAAAATAGATATCTCTAGTGGAGTCTCAGTCATCATGTCTATCATAAAATACTCCGTAGTAGGATTAGGATAGAGTTTTAAGGAATGATCTAACCGAGGTGTATCAGATGTAGATACTGAAGTTATCAATGTCTTTTCTAGTGTGGTGATACCTGTACTGGATCCCTCAAAATCAAAGAAAGTAATTTGATAAATATCACCAACTGCAGTCTTGATAAAGTAAGTACGATCTTCGTCTATAAGCCATCCAGATTGAAAATCGAAAGACTTCCAATCGTGACCAATAGTTGTCATTAATGATGAATATTGGTCAGTGTAATCAGACTCGTTTACGTTACTCGGATCTACACCATCCACTGAGACAGCTTTCACATCTGGAGCTAAGAGTACACCCGTAACCGTATACTCGATAAACGAACCATCACCGGCATCTAATGCAGTTGTATATCTCTGAAAAATCAAATCATAATCTGTGGGCATATCCACTTCATCCTCCGTATCGAACGAAAAGTAAACTAATGCTCCATTGGCAATACTTTTATCAATCTCAAATGAAGACTCGCTACTACCGTCAAGATTGGCGTATCGAAAGGAATAAATACCACCAGATAGATTATCTACTCGAAATTTAATAAATGATCCATCTCTCTTCTTGATTACATATATCTTAGTTCCCTCTACTATGTTAGTCTGTGGGTTATAAACTCCCCAGCCATAATCAAACGGAGAAGTTTCATCTCTTACAGTATTCATTGCACCTTCTGTCCAATTGGTTTCAGGGTTATGCAGAGTAACATCATCTGTAAATACGTCTGTGTCTGTAAGGGGTAATGACCAATCTTCAGTATCTGCTAAAAACACTTGTAAGGGCGCAGCCATGAAGCTGACTGACTCATTGAGAAATATCCCGGCATCTTGTTGTCCAGCTGCAGAAAAAGCAATGTCCCAAGCTTCGTTTTCTACAACTTCTACTTCTCCTGTAGATACCGAATAATAAGCCTGTTGACTATAACTTGCTCCGACCGAGACTTGATCGATTTGCGCAGTAATAGTACTTAGATAAAATAATAGAATTACAGGTAGTGTAAAATTTTTCTTCATGACTTAATGGGGTTTAATGTTATTAATTAAATGGTTAAACAAACCTACTGTTTTTATTTAGACTAAATACAAATAAGATATAAATTTTTTTATATTTGTAGTGTAATTACATATACCTCATTGCGTGCAATTACTCATAAAAACCTGTTTATCAATATTTTATCACTACCTCTTAAGTCAATTAACATGAATAATAATATACTATCAAAAGTCTTTTTACTAGCGTCTCTTACTGTATTGATCGTATTCAGTCCTCAAATTTCGTTCGGTCAACAAGACAAAAAATCATTAGATATATCGGCGATAAAAGCGATGATTGGATGCTACGATGTAGAATTTAAATACACTGAAACTTTCGCTCCAGAAGTAGATTATGAAAAAGCTTACGACTATACCTCAGCAGCATTTGAATGGGCAGAACTTGTAGAAGAATCAGAAAATAGAATCGTCATACAACACCTACTCATCATCAATGACTCTACTATCATAAAACATTGGAGACAAGACTGGATCTACGAAGATGAAAACCAATACAGATTTGATGGCGATAATAAATGGGTATACGAGCCCGTAGATGAGCAAAAGAGGAAGGGTACTTGGACTCAAAATGTATACCAAGTAGATGACAGCCCGCGATATAGCGGTACAGCTACTTGGACCCATGCTGATGGATTATCTAAATGGTATCATAAGGCAGACAGTCCGCTTCCAAGACGAGAATATACTAAGCGATCAGATTACAATGTTCTGAAGAGAGGTAATCGAATACAGATTCTTGATGACGGTTGGTTACATGAACAAGATAATGATAAGGTAATCCGTACAGATAGTTCTGATGTACTACTCGTTCAAGAAAAAGGATATAATACTTACTATAAAAAATCAGATGGAGAATGTCTAGCAGGTCAAAAATACTGGAAGGAACACAACGAAATGTGGGCTGAAGTGAGGGCCGTATGGGATGATGTTTTCAATGATCAAAAAGATTTGAAACTTCACAAAAAAGTGGAAGGTAAATTATTATATGAGCATTTATTTTTCTCAACTAATGATTGGCAAAAAGATGAAATTCAAGAGCTGATAAGTAAGTATATAGATACTAAAGAAATCGCTAGTGAAAAATAATCTGCACAATAGATAAAATAAATATCATGGCTAATAAATGTTGTAAAAAGAAGTGCTGTAAAAAGTACAAAAAGAAAGGGAAAGAGAATTGTAAAAAGTGTCCCAAAATATGTGGTGCCTGCATAACATAATTATATCCCCCTTTCATATTCATTTATAATACTAAAGAAACCATATTCGTATGAAGAACTTTAAAATCATAATAGCTAGTCTCTTGTTAGTCGGTCTATTCTCGTTCTCTTGGCCTAGTAAGTTAGACAAGAAAGTAAAAGCCACTATATCAAAGACCTATAAACTAAAGCAGTATGATCTTACGGCGATCAGAGTAGAAGCGTCTGTAGAAAAAATTACCGAGAGAAAAGTAAATGATTGTTTATTCGCTATAAAATCTGCTAGTGAAACTGAAGGATATATCTATGTAGGCGAAGCACCTAGCATGAAAAATGTATTTGATTATGCGATCCTATTATCCGAAGATTTAGAGATTGTCAATACTAAGGTGCTTATATATCGCGAAAAGCATGGTAGACAGATCGGCATGAAAAGATGGCTCAAGCAATTCTTTGGAATGACGTCGAAAGACCGTCCTACCTTAGGTTATAATGTAGATGGAATCTCCGGAGCAACAATATCTGCCACCAGTATGACCAACTCCGTGCGAGAAGTACTATCTACAATAGAATACTTAAAGAGAAATAATAAATTATGATCACTTCGGATTATATAAGTCAATTACCTAGATCGCTCAAGCAATTAGTCAGCATCTTTCTATTGATACTTTCTGTAGGGTATTTTTCAGGACTAGCATTTGTCAATGATACTACATCAGCAACTAACCAAGGTATCATAGTAAACTACAACGGAAATGAAGACAATGAAGAAGCTGAAGAAATGAAATTTAAGAAGAGTTATCATGAGATGCTCAATATTATCCATACACATATTCTGAGTATGTCTATTATTTTTTTCATACTCGGAGGACTAGTCTACGGCACTAACATACATCCAATAGTAAAATCTTTTCTAATGATAGAGCCACTGCTTTCTGTACTCGTCACCTTTGGAGGTATCTACTTGATATGGCTAGATGTCGATTGGATGAGTTATGTAGTAATGATAAGTGGTGGATTGATGACTTTGAGTTTTATGGGAAGTATACTCGCAATATCATCTTCATTAATAACTAGAGTACATCATTAGCTCAACTCACAAATACTTCATCAGAGTTCTTATACATCTTGAACTCTATAGAATTACCTCTAAAATCAAATACAAAGAGTGTTTTCTGATCCCCCAATTATTTAATGTTGCAACACAACTTCTTCTTTATACCATTTACTCGTCTTTGAAGACATCCCTTTCTCCCTCCATAAAACACTCAAGTAATGAGTGATGTCTACATAGAATCATTTTAGTAGATAGAATGTCTTTTAACTTTGAAAGCCTAGTGGAATGATTTGCTCAAACAATACAATTAAATATTAAAGCTAAACTAATGCCATATTTAGTATAACATTTTTTTATAGCCAAACTGCTATATACCCCACTTCAAACCTACAAATAACGTTTGTGGTTGTGCTGGACCAAATACAAAATTACTATCTCTATTCTTACCGATATCGAATGTCTCTTGATAGTTATTTAATAGGTTTTTGACACCGCCATAGATCTCTATATTTGTCTCTGTCGATATAGGCAGTGAATATCCAATCTTTGTACTTATTTCAGAAAATGGTGAAGACGTGACGATCTCATCCACCAACTGATTAGGTGCTCCTGCAAAATGTGGTACAATCATAGTTCCAGTATAAACATAATTAATATTAGCACTCAATCGACTATTAGGATTGAAAGATAAGTTTGCAAATCCATATACATTTGGCGTTCTTATAAAATCTCTTACGCCTTCTACTTCATCAATATATTGAACCACATTGTCGAATTGACTTGCCTGAATCGTAAGACCTGTTTCTAATTGCACTTTTCTATCGTAATTGGCTCTTAACTCTATAGTCGATCCTCTAACGGTCGCACCTTGGTCATTTCTTTTTTCAAATAATTCGCCAAACCCATCTTGTCCAATAGGTACTAAAGTAAATGCATTATTGAGCTGAGTGTAAAAACCTTCAACCGTAAATCCAGCTACCCAATGTTCTGAAGGCCTATCATAATTCAGTGATACATTATAACTCTTTGAAGTTTCTTTTGTCAGGTCATCGGAAATTTGAACTCTCGATATTCCGCCTCCAGCGAATGCAATATGTAGATCTGTATCAAATGCTTGCGGAGCTCTAAATCCTGTTCCATAGCTCCCTCTCAACTGAGTATTATCTTTGTACTTATATAGTAATGACAGTCTTGGACTAGCTACTATTCCGTCTACTAAATTATGTTTGTCTATACGAACACCAGAAAGCAAATTAAGCGATGGTAATACTTCCCAATCGCTTTGTACAAATGTACCAAAGTCTTTAGTTACTTGATCAATCAAATAATTGTAGGCACCTATTTCATCAAATGTATCATCAACCAAATATTCGCTTCCAAAAGTCAATGCATTAGATCCACCCAAAAAGTCATTTAAATTATGATTAATTTGAATTCCACCTTGCATTGTTTTAGTCAGTGACGTACCATATGGCGGAGCAGATAAGTGATTGGCATAAGCTAATTTGTCCTCCTCATCAGGAAAGATACCTGTGTAATGATCTCTAGCTGTATTTTGCCATGCGGCAAAGGTAATCAGATTAGTATTATCATTATTAAAATTGATCTGATAATCTGCACTAGCCATCCATACATTATGTATCCTTTCTTCAGATTGTAATGCAAGGTGTGCCGCTCCATCTACCATCTCTCCTCCGTATCTATATTCGTTGAGATTAGATAAACTGACTTCTATTTTTTGATTTTCTGAAGGCAGAAAAAATGTACTCGCACCTACAGAAGTATTTTTGATTTCAGGTATCTCAGAAAAATTATCCGCGTTTTGGTCGTAAGCTTCTCGTTCTCTCCGATTGAGAAATAAAGAAATACCACTCTTCTTGCTTTTACTTATTGAAGTACTATTGGCATTGAACATATAATCGCTAGCTACACCATTCATGTTTTGGTACAAAGAATTGATACTAAAGCTATTCACTTTCGGTATCTTAGTTATCACATTCACTGTACCTCCGATAGCACTGGATCCATATAGTGACGATCCTCCACCTCTGATAATTTCAATGTTATCAATCATATTTACTGGTATCTGCTCTAGCCCGTACAATCCTGTAAGAGGACTAAAAATCGGTCTGCCATTGATAAGAATCTGTGAGTATCCTCCGGCTAGGCCATTCATACGAAGCTGAGTATAATTACAAGTCTGGCAATCTGTCTCTACTCTTAATCCTGACTGAAATCTTAATCCCTCTGATAGATTACATGCTTGCACATTATCTAATGTCTTACTATCTATTACATTTACGATGACAGCTGATTTCGTTTGTCTCTTAAAGGTCTTAGTGCCAGTCACTACTACTTCATCAAACACTAAAAAATCTGACTCCATATTGATCGCTAAACGTTTTCTTACATCAAAGGGAATATCTATGTAAAGAGATACATTTTTATATCCTACATAACTTACCTCTAATTGGTGAGGTCCACTAGATACATTAAGAAATTCGAACTTTCCATCACTATCTGTCTGTGTAAAATATAAATTATCTAAAATTACATTAACAAACTCTAAATTACCATTTGAAGAACTTACAAGACCTACAATTTTATTCTGAGCATTTGTCAATACAGGTAACAGAAAGCATATTAGTAGCGCAAATAAATAAAAATGTGTTGTTTTAATATATTTCATATCGCAAAAGTAATTTGTTAGATTATATCAAACAAATAAATTGACCGTTCTTTTATATATTTGATAAAGAATCTCCAAATATGGCAACTCAGACTAAAGAAAATTATCTCAAGGCAATCTACTTTCTAAACCTCACAAATGAAGCAGTGACTGTTACTGAACTTGGTAAGGAAATGAATGTAAGCAAGCCTACTGTTAACAATATGGTTAAGAAATTAACTGTAAATGGATGGATCGAATATGAGAAGTACAAACCTATCAAACTTACGAAGTTAGGTGGTTTAGCTGCTGCACTTATCATTCGTAAGCATAGACTTACAGAGATGTTTCTGGTACAGATCATGGGATTTGGATGGGAAGAGGTACATAATATCGCTGAAGAAATGGAACATCTCAAAACTGATGGTCTCTTTGATCGAATGGATGAAATTCTTGGTTATCCATCTACAGATCCACATGGTTCGCCTATTCCAGATAAAAATGGTGAATTTAAAAGAAAAAGTTATAACACCTTGTCCTCATTCTCTGCCGGAAGCGAAATTATTCTTCGGGCTGTAGGTGATAGTTCTGCTTCCCTTCTCACTATGCTTAATGAAAAAAACATCACTCTCGGTACAACCTTCAACATCTCTAAGGTTGAAGACTTCGATAAAACTATGATAGTAAGCTACGGAAAGGCGAGAAATATATCGCTTAGCCATGAAGTTTGCAAGCGATTGTTGGTAGAGACAGTTTAAAAAGATAATTGCCTAAAAAAATCACCAATCCTAATCATCAAAATATAATCAATCTACCATTTTACTAATCCTCAGTCTATTAATTAAAATAGAAGAAATAACCATAATAAAACAAAGTAATGTTAGCTATTCACCTCTTTTCCGGAAAGATCTAGTTAAACTCTCTAATAGGTCCTACAACTTATATTAGCTATACTGCACAACATGAATCTTCCTTACATCTACAGTATTTTCTATTGTACAAATGGAGCGCTGCAAGACCCATCGCAGGAATATAGATTGCCGCATGAGGAATGGGTAATAAATGAAAAAAGTTGTTAATAACTAAAATTGCTAATGCTACCCAAGTGACGTATAATATAGTAGGCATAAACTCTAAACTAGTAGCCTTAGCTGTATAACGAATTGCCACAATAGATATAAATAGAAATAGAAAGTCTATAATCTTCCACCACAAAGGACCAATTTCTGAACAAGCCACAGAAGAAGTGGCATGAACCGCAAATAGGAATGGAGTGAGCAGACAGTGCAACATACATAAGGTACTTGATGTGGCTCCTATGATATCTGTATATGACCTATATAAATTAAAACTTTTTGATTCGTTCATTAATATTTTATTTCAGAAGTGATTTTTTTAAATATTAAATACATTGAGTAAACAATTTCTCTAAACTCGCTCGCTCAAGATTCTTTCCTATCATGATTATTTTACTATCTTTTTTTTCTGGCTCTTTCCATTTTCTAACTTTATCAATATCCAGTCTTGATCCGACTGACTGTATCAAATGTTGATCCTCAGATTGATTGACCCAAATTAAACCTTTCATCCGATAAAGACCTTTTGATTGAAACATCAGATAACCTAACATTCTTATATGAAGCTTCCGCATATCAAATGGTTTATCAAATTTGAATGTATGTGATACTACGTCTGAATGACTATGATGATGGTGAGCAAGTGGTGTCGATACGGGAAATTGACTATCGACAATATCACTTATTTTTTGATTTGACACCTCTTGTTCCTCTATATTATCAAATATATTTCGATCGTATTTGACAATTGGATATTCACCTTGTTTTCCATGAAAAATTTCACATAAAGGATTAAGATTTTTTAACTTTTTAGAAAGAGATAGTAAATATTCTTCGCTAACTAAATCTGTTTTATTTATCAAAAGGATGTCACTGAAGGTTATTTGATGTATCGCCTCAATCGTTTCTTCTAATTGATCTTCTATCAATTCTGCATCTACCAGACATACGATAGCGGTAAGCGGAAACTGTTTTTTTACAGCAGGATTAGTCAAAAACGGTGCAGCTATACCTCTGGGATCGGCCATTCCTGTTGCCTCTATAACTAGCTTGTCATACTCATCGCTTCTATTATAGAGCGTATTCAGTATATCATATAGATTGTCATTTAGAGTGCAACATAGACATCCATTATTGAGCTCTATAACGTCGTCTTCAGCTCTCAGTATCAATTCACTATCTATACTTTCTTTTCCAAACTCATTTTCGATTATGGCATACTTCGTCTCACCAGCATTTTCTAAAATATGATTCAAATATGTGGTCTTCCCTGATCCCAGAAATCCAGTAAGTATTATTGTTGGTTTGCTTGAGACATTTGATTTAGATTCAGACATTTTCTTGTTATTCTATATTATTCTTTTATTCTAGATTTCCTATTTCAAGGCATTTACAAACAAAAGTTTGATGCAAATATAAAGTCCATTTTTATATTAATGCAACAATGTTGCATTATAAAATAATTATTATATTTACTTCTTGGGGATGTTTCACGAGAATGCATCATTCATTTAATCTAAATTTCAATTATTTTATTTTGAAAAAAATAAGCTCCTCTTTTTATTTAGTCTTCTAACGTTGGAGATGGTCATTACTAGTTGTGAAAATAATGAAGATGATCACGATCATTTTAAAAAA
>Ga0228615_1000254_pt1 | contig 30831 bp, 31 predicted proteins | sample 16DmetaG_FD_190530 | JGI IMG/M metagenome (GOLD analysis project Ga0228615, IMG submission 190530) | Seawater microbial communities from Monterey Bay, California, United States - 16D | ecosystem: Environmental > Aquatic > Marine > Coastal | place: USA: California | collected 2016-10-17
AAAAACGACTAGCTCGCATTGATCCAGTGGTGAATATAGCTGATTGTGCGATATCGGTTTGTTTGTGTTCACCACCGAACATAAATTCACTCTGTAGAAAGAAGATCTACATCAAATTTATCAATTATATCTAAAGCAATACCTCCGCCTTTCACAACACAAGTCAAGGGATCATCAGCAACAATTACTGGAATTCCTGTTTGTTCAGATATCATAATATCTAAATCAGTAAGCAAGGCTCCTCCGCCAGTTAAAACTATTCCTCTTTCAGAAATATCTGCGCTAAGCTCTGGAGGAGATTGTTCAAGAGCATTTCTTATAGATTGAAGAATTGAAGATAGAGGTCCCGATATGGCTTCATAAGCTTCTAAGCTTGAAAAATTTATCGTATTTGGAACACCTTCGGCTAAATTTCTTCCTCTTATTTCCATTGATCTATCTTCACTTTCAGGAGTTGCACAACCAACGGTTTCTTTTATCCTTTCTGCGGTAGATTCACCAACCAAAACTCCATATTTCCTTCTAATATAAGAGACAATAGCTTCATTGAATCTATCTCCTCCTGTTTTTAAGGAACTGGAAAAAACAACTCCATTTAGAGCTAAAATTGCTATCTCAGTTGTTCCCCCACCAATATCTACCACCATTGAACCTGATGCATCTTCAACTGGTAATCCGGCACCAATTGCAGCTGCCATAGGCTCCTCTATTAATCTTACTTCCCGAGCGCCTGCTTGAAGAGCTGATTCTCTGATTGCTCTTCTCTCTACCTGAGTTGATTGACAAGGAACGCAAATCAATATTCTAGGACTTGGTTTAAAAAAATTTTCACCATGAACAACTTGAATGAAATGTTGAAGCATTTTTTCTGTAACTTGAAAATCTGCTATAACCCCATCTTTTAAAGGTCTTATTGCATCGATGTTTCCGGGAACTCTTCCCAACATTCTTTTCGCTTCAGAACCAACCGCAACCACTGATCTATGTCCTTCAGATTTTTTAATTGCTACAACAGAGGGTTCGTTTAAAACTATGCCTTTTCCTTTAGCAAAAATAAGTGTGTTGGCAGTACCTAAGTCAATTGATAAGTCTGTTGAATAGATACCTTTTAAAGCTTTTAGAACCATAATTTTTTTACTTTTTTAAATATTTCGAATAGTAGTTGATTTTAAGTTGATATAAAATCCCTCTCACAAAGTTATTATAATGAAAATTACCAAACAAGACCTTAAAAACATCTCTTTATTGAGCAAGATTAAAATAGACGATGAGACATCTTCATCTTTGGTACAAGATTTAGAGTCTATTTTGACGATGGTTAATAAAATGGAAGAACTAGATACTTCAAAAGTAAATCCATTGATTCACCCTATAGAAAATACTCAAACTTTAAGAGAAGACAAAGAAAAAAAAGACATTAAAAGAGATAAACTTCAAGAACTTTCTAAGGAAAAAGACTCCGGCTTTTATATCACGCCCAAAGTAATTGAATAATTATGAGTGAATTAATCAATCTTTCTTTGACAGATCAAATAATTGGACTCGCAGATAAATCTTTCTCATCTAAAGAAATTACAGATGCATATTTAGATGAAATAAATAATAAAAAAATTTTAAATTGTTTCATTTCAGTCTTTGAAGAAGAATCTAAAGAAAAAGCTCTTCTAGCTGATAAAAATATTGCAAATAATAAAGCTAGGCCTCTTGAAGGAATTCCGATTGCTCATAAAGATATTTTTTGCATTGAAGACAAGAAAACTACATGCGGTTCAAAAATGCTATCAAATTTCATTTCTCCATATTCTTCAGAAGTTTTTACAAAGTTAGATAGTGTCGGAGCAATTACCATAGGAAAAACAAATATGGATGAATTTGCAATGGGATCCTCTAACGAAACAAGCTTTTATGGAAATGTTTTAAATCCTATCAATGAAAAATTTTCTCCAGGAGGCTCTTCGGGAGGATCAGCTGCAGCTGTTAGAGCAAACCTTTGCTCCTTTGCAACTGCAACTGATACTGGAGGATCTATAAGACAACCAGCTTCTTTCTGCGGAGTAACCGGTATAAAGCCAACTTATGGAAGAGTTTCGAGATGGGGAATGATAGCTTTTGCATCTAGCCTTGATCAAGCAGGAGTAGTTACAAAAAATGCTCAAGATGCTGCTTTAGCTCTCAAATATATATCTGGATTTGACCAAAAAGACTCCACTTCTTTAAATGAAGAAGTTAAAGATTTTCAAAAGGAAGTTAATTTAAATCAAGAACATGTAATTGGAGTTCCCAAAGACTTAATCGAAAATATGAAAAACAATCAGGTAAGAGATTCTTTCAACGAAGCAATTTCTGTTCTTGAAAAAGATGGGGCAAAAATTGAAGAAATAAATCTTCCGCATATCGAGTACTCCTTACCAGCTTACTATGTAATAGCACCTGCAGAGTGTTCAGCCAATTTAGCAAGGTATGATGGGATAAGATTTGGTCATAGAAGTGATGACGTATCTTCCTTAGAAGAACTTTACGTAAATTCAAGAACAGAAGGGTTTGGCAGAGAAGTTAAAAATAGGATTTTTATCGGAACATTCTGTCTTTCAGCAGGTTACTATGATGCTTTCTATAATAAGGCGTTAAAAATAAGAAATTTAATAAAAGGTGATTTTGATGAAGCCTTTAGAAAAGTCTCGGCAATAGCGATGCCAACTTGCTCTAGTTCTTCTTTTGAACTTGGTTCAATAAGCGATCCTGTAGAGATGTATGAGCAGGATATTTATACAATCCCAGCAAACTTAGCAGGATTGCCAGCATTATCAATTCCTTCAGGTAAAGTAGATAATATGCCTGTTGGTCTTCAACTTATAGGAAATTATCTTGAAGAAGGAAAAATTCTAAACCTTGCAAATAAGTTTCAAAAATTAACGGATTTTCATGAGTTTAAATAATTGGCAGCCCGTTATTGGATTGGAAGTCCATGTGCAACTTGCAACCAAAACAAAACTTTTTTCCTCTTCCCCGATAGCTTTTGGTGCTGAACCTAATACCCAGGCTAGTGAAATAGATTTAGGCCTTCCTGGCGTATTGCCTGTTTTGAATAAAGAAGCAATTTCTCATGCTTTGAAATTTGGTTGCGCAATAAATGCTGAGATCTCTGAAAAAGTTATTTTTGCTAGAAAAAATTACTTTTATCCTGACTTGCCTAAAGGTTATCAAATTAGTCAATTAGATGATCCAATCGTCGGCAAGGGAAGTGTAGAAATAAAACTTGGTGACAAAACGAAAATTATTGGTGTCACTAGAGCTCATCTCGAAGAAGACGCAGGAAAATCTATTCATGACTTGTTTGCTAATAACTCTGCAATTGATTTAAATAGAGCTGGAACTTGCTTATTAGAGATAGTTTCTGAACCTGATCTCAGTTCTGCTGAGGAAGCAGTTGAGTATTTAAAAAAAATACACAGCATCGTTACTTTCTTAGGAATCTCAGATGGAAATATGTCCCAAGGATCTTTGAGATGCGACGCAAACGTATCAGTTAAAAAACCTGATGATCAGGAACTAGGCACAAGAACTGAATTAAAAAATATAAATTCTTTTAAATTTGTTGAAAAAGCAATCATTTTTGAAATAGATAGACAAATAAAAGAGTTAGAAATGGGAGGAGAAATTATTCAAGAAACAAGATTATATGATTCTAAAAAAAATCTAACTCGATCTATGCGCTCAAAAGAAGAAGCTAATGACTACCGATATTTTCCTGAGCCAGATTTAATTCCTATACAAATTTCAAAAGATCAAATAAATGATATTCGAAAGAATCTTCCTGAATTACCTGAAATGATGAAAGAAAGGTTCATAAAATCTTATGCTTTAACAGATGAAAATGCTGAACTTGTAACGATCAATAAAGAGACTGCATCTTTTTTTGAAGACGTATTGTCTTATGAAGTTGCTCCAAAAAATGCTGTAAATTGGATTACTGGGGATTTATTTGCACTCCTCAATAAAAACGAAACTGACATTTCAGAATCCAAAGTAAGTCCAAAGCATATTGCAGAAATAATTCAAAATATTGAAAATCAAAATATTTCTGGACCCTCTGCAAAAAAACTTATCGAAATTCTATGGAGTGACGGCGGAGAAGTACAGGAACTCATCCAAAAAGAAGGTTTAGAACAAATTTCTAACGATAGCGAAATTGAAAGGATTCTTGATGAAGTGATTTCTGAAAATCAAAAACAATATGAGCAGCTCAAAGAAGGCAAAGACAGATTGCAAGGTTTTTTTGTGGGCCAGGTCATGAAAAAGACCTCAGGAAGTGCAAGCCCACAAGTTGTAAATAAACTTTTAAAAGAGAAATTATCTAGGTGATGAACATAGACAAAGATTCGGCTACATAAGCAGGCTTGTCTTGACCTTCTATCTCCATTACAACTTCATATTTTAAAAGATATCTCCCATCGCCCTTATCATCAACAGACAAAAGTGTCGATTTAGTTCTTACTTTTGAATCCACATTCACTGGTGTTAAAAAACGAACCTTATCAAGCCCATAATTAAAAACCATAGTCATGCCCTCAGGAGCAACTTGAGGAGCTGGTAAACCAGCCATCAACGAAAGAGATAAGAATCCATGTGCGATTGTTGAACCAAAAAGTGGTGTCGCTTTTTCTGCATCGATGTGTATGAATTGATGATCATTTGTTGCATCGGCAAATTGATTTATTCTCTCTTGATCAACCTTTAACCAATCGGAAGCTCCCATATCTTTTCCGATGTAATCCTTTAAAGTGTCTGCAGGTACTAATCCAGCCATTATTTTCTCCTTTCTCTATTTAATTAAATGATTTTTATAATCCTCTCGCAAACCTGTTTTGAGAAGTTTTCCTGTAGCTCCATGAGGAAGTTCGTCTATAAAGATAACATCGTCAGGTAACCACCATTTTGCTACTTTATCAGAAAGGTAATTCAATACTGAATCTTTGTTACATTCTTCCAAGCCATTTTTGACGACAAACAGTAAAGGTCTTTCATCCCATTTAGCATGAGCAACTCCAACCACACATGCCTCTGCAACTCCTGGATGTCCAACTGCAGTGTTTTCTAAATCAATAGAACTGATCCACTCTCCTCCAGACTTAATAACATCTTTACTTCTGTCAACTATTCTCATGTACCCATGAGAATCTATAGTTGCAACATCTCCTGTATCAAACCAACCATCTTCTAGAGCTGTTTCTTCAGATTTAAAGTAGCGTTCGATAATTGCTGGTCCTTTTACCATAAGTCTTCCGAAAGTTTTTCCATCATTGGGGAGAACTTTACCCTCATCATTCATTATTTTCATTGAACAGCCGTAAACTGATCTACCTTGACTTGTTTGAATTTCATATCTTTCTTCAAGATCCATTCCATCCATTTCTGGAGTATAAGAATTGAGCGTTCCAAGCGGACTCATCTCAGTCATACCCCAACCATGAAGTAAAAAACAATCATGTTTCTCTTGAAAGGCTTTAATCATTGTTTTTGGAGCAGCCGAACCGCCAACCAAAACACTTTTAACAGACTCAAGTTTAATATTGTTCTTTTCTGCATAATTGAGTAAGTCAAGCCATACCGTGGGAACTCCCATAAGCTGATTAACCTTTTCAGAGGTAATCAAATTGCATATTGATTCACCATCAGTAAAGGGACCTGGAAAAACCATTTTTGCACCATACATAAAGGAGGCATAAGGAATTCCCCATGCATTAACATGAAACATAGGCACTACAGGAAGCAAAACAGTTTCAGAAGTCAGATTCATTGCATTCCCAGCAGTGGCATACCATGCATGCAATACTGTTGATCTATGAGAATAAAGAACTCCCTTGGGATTTCCAGTTGTTCCTGAGGTATAGCATAATGATGACGCTGTATTTTCATCAAACTCAGGCCAAACTATTTCTTCAGATTCATCTGCAATAAAATCTTCATAACATATGAGATTTTCTATTGATGATGAAGGCATATGTTCCTTATCAGTAAGTACTACAATTCCCTTAACTGTTTTGAGGTCAGAAATAACATTTTCTATAATTGGTAGAAAAGGTGCATCTACAAAGATGTATTTATCTTCAGCGTGATTAACAATGTATTTTATATCTTCCGGAAACAATCTTGGATTAAGGGTATGAAGAACAGCTCCCAATCCAGAAATGCCAAAGTAAAGTTCTAAGTGGCGATAGCTATTTACCGCCATCGTAGCAATTATGTCTCCCTCGCCAATTTTTAAGTTAAGCAAAGCATTTGCTAATTTCTTTGATCTTTGGGCAGATTCTTTAATGGTATAACGATGTACCTGACCTTCCACTGTATTGCTAACTATTTCGGTATTAGCATTATTTTTTATAGCATGTTCTAAAACTCCTGAAATTAAGAGTTGTTCATTCATCATATTGCCTAACATAGTCTCACCTTTTTTTTATAAAACCTCTTTTGAATAACGGAGAATATCTTCGCTCAAGAAAACCTTCAACCTCTTTTTTTGATTCTAAATGAAAAAGTTTTATGTCGTTTAAAGAAGACATTAAAAACGGTTTCCATTCCAGTAAAATCTCATCGAGAGGATTTTCAAAGATAAATCGAATTGATTTTTTGCTGATATTTAAAGCCCTTTGAAATTCCTTTTCACTTAACCTGTTAAAAGGATCGGTGAAAACAGGTTTTAGCTCGATTGGTAAATATGGGATTTTCTGCTTAGGGCTATATAAATAATCTAATAAAAATTTATCTGTTTCTTTTAAACCAGTCCCATTGAGAAAGTGTCCAAATATTGATTTGTTTAAAGATCTGCCTTTTAAAGGGCCTAGAAATAGTCTACTTGGGCAATAATCATTTGCATAAAAATTATCCCAAATCGCTATAGGATTTTTAAAAAAATCTTGAATTGGCTTAAGGGACGAATTATTAATCTTTTCACTTATAACATTATCTCCTGTCCAAAAAATGACTATATGCTTGTTTAAATTTTCTTTTAGCCCTCCAAGATATCCTTCATCAAATATACCTTTTGACAAAGATAAATTATAAATTGATGGACAAAACCAAATATTTTTTTGCTTTGAAAAATGAAAAGAAACTTCATTTAAAACTTCTGCATGTTTTTTTCCCAAATCTTTGTCTGCGGCTTCCTGCCCAAAATTGGTAACGTCTATGTCATCAAAGAAAATTGCTATTTCATCAAAGCCTACCTTTTCAATAGCATGAGATAGCTTCTTTTTCAAAAAACTTAAATTTTTTTTACTATCTTTAAAAAAATCTGAAGTAGGAGATACGCAATAAACTTGTTTAATTTTTTTTGGAAGAATTCTTCTGCTAAGATTTTTATCAATTTCTTTCCATTTATGACGCAGGTATATGTCTTCTTTTGGTCCATAAAAATAATGAGAAATTGGTGCCTTTAAGTCTTTAAAAGCATCTATTGCTAACCTACGAGAATAATAACCTTCTATGTAACCCTTAAACATAACCTAGATCTTACAGATTCTACATTCAGGATTTTTGTGGATAGTAACTTTTTTAAAAATTCCTTTTAAAGAATCAAAAATCATAAAGTATGATTCAAAGTTTTTTTCAATTGTTGCTTTTATGACTTCAATTGCCATTAAAGAGCCGATTGCCCCCACCAACGGGGAAGCTACTGCTGACTCTCTACAGGATAAGTCTTCATTTTCAAGATCTTCAAATAAGCACTCATAGCAAGAGTTATTGACATCTCTAAGATCGAAGCACCCCAATTGTCCTTTCCAGGCTATAGAAGATCCAGAAATAAGAATTTTTTTATGTTTTATGCAATATCTGTTTACAATTTTTCTTGTTTCAAAATTATCTGAACAATCGAGTATGATCTCTGAATCTGAAAGAAGTTGTTTGATGTTTACAGAATCAATTTTTTCTTCTAATCCCGTTAATTCAACGAATGGATTTAGTTGAGATAATTTTTTTACTGATGTAACTGCTTTGTTTTTTGATAAGTCATTATCATCAAAGAGAATTTGTCTTTGTAAGTTTGATGCTTCAATGGTATCAAAATCAACTATTTTGATTTTACCAAATCCAGACAAAGTAGAGTAAACAGAAGCAGAACAACCCAAACCACCCATGCCTATAAATGCCAATGACATATTGTTTATTTTTTTTTGCCCTTCGATATCTATCTCGGGCAACATGATATGTCTGCTGTATCTTAATAATTCTTCTTTTAACATTGATAGACCGAAACTCTTTTATCTCCATTTAAATCATCTAAATTTAAAAATTTAAGATATCCATTTTCCAAAGCAAATTTATTTAGTTCTTCACATTGATTAGGAGCATGTTCTAAATAAACTTTACCATTTTCATTCAAGTAATCTTTTCCTTTAGATAATATTAATTGCAAATCAAATAATCCTCTTTCTTTAGCAAATAAAGCTCCTTCCGGTTCATACCAAATTCCCTCTTCTTTTCCGGTAGTTGCCTCTTTATCTACATAAGGAGGATTTGAAATTAGGTAATCCACTTGAGGAAAAAGCCATTCATTATTCCAATCATGATTTAAAAAAATTATATTTTCACAGCAAAAGTTTTCGGCATTTTGTTTTGCCACCAAAATACTCTTAATAGATCTATCTGATGCAAGAATAAAACAATCTTTATTTTCTCTTGCAATAGATATAGAAATTACTCCAGATCCCACCCCTAGCTCAAGAAGAGTTTTACCCTTTAGATTTTCATTCAGAACTGCTTCTACCAATGTTTCAGTTTCCGGACGCGGAACAAGTACATCTGGAGTGATTATAAAATCATTTTTCCAAAATCCTTTTTTACCTATTATGTAAGCAAGCGGTATGCCTTTTAATCTTTCCTCAACCATAAAGTCTATGGAATCTAAATCTTTTTTATTAATTTCTTCTTTTATTTTTGAATAAATTTTTGCTTTATCAATCTTAAGAATCTCTTGAAAAATAATTTCAGCATCAAGGCTATCGATTTTATTTTTTGTTTCTATTAATTTATCTTTTAGAAGCATCAGATAGATTCTTTTTCTAAGTTAATAAGTTTTTTTGCTTCATTCTCTTCTGTCAGGGTTGATAACATGATCTCCATATCGCCATCTAAAAATTCTTCCAAATTATGTACTGAAAATTCTATCCTATGATCAGTAACTCTACTTTGAGGAAAATTATAAGTTCTAATTTTTTCTGATCTGTCACCGCTTCCAACCATGATCTTTCTTTGAGAATCTAACTCTTTAGCATGTTCTTCCATTGCTGCGTCATTTAATTTACTTTGTAGCAAAGACATAGCTTTCTCTTTATTTTTATGTTGCGACCTGCCATCCTGACATTCAACAACAATTCCAGAAGGGATATGAGTCAGTCTTACTGCGGAATCCGTCTTATTTACGTGCTGTCCTCCTGCTCCGGATGCTCGAAAGGTGTCAACTCGAATTTCTGACTTATCAATATTTATATTTTCTTGTTCATCTGCCTCTGGAAGGACTGCTACGGAGCATGCTGAAGTGTGAATTCTACCTTGAGATTCTGTTTCTGGAACCCTTTGCACTCTGTGTATTCCCGATTCATATTTAAGAAAACCATAAACACCCTTTCCAGTAATCTTAGATACTATTTCTTTGAAGCCTCCTTTTTCACTTTCTCTAGAGCTAATAATTTCTATCTGCCATTTACGTCTTTCTGAAAGCCTAGAAAACATCCTAAATAAATCTCCTGTAAAAAGACCTGCTTCATCGCCTCCAGTACCAGCTCGAATTTCTATAAATGCATTTTTTATATCATTTGGGTCTTTTGGCAAAAGCATTTTTTTTAAATCATCTTCCAAAGAGTTTTTCGTATTTTTAAGACTTTCTATTTCTTCTTGAGCAAGAGCCCTTATTTCGCTATCAGAGTCATTTAAAAGTTGATTAGATTCGTCTATATTTTCTTCAACGGATTTAAATTTAATAAAGCTATCAACAATTGGTTTTAGGTTTGAATATTCTTTTGAAATAGACGTAAATTTACTTTGATTTTCAATTGTTTCTGGCTTTGAGAGCTCAGATTCCATTTGGGAAAACTTAATTTGAATTTCTTCTAATTTCTTTTTTACCGATTCCAACATAAAAACTATTATAGTATCTAGACTGCTTACATATGAATAAATCATTTTTAGTTAGTTATCTTTTTTTGATTTTGTTTCTCTTTTCTTGTGCATCCGTAGAAATGAAAAAGTACGAAATTGTAAAAAAAGGTAAATTTTCCATTGCTTCAAATTCTGACTATTTCTCAGGAACTATTATTGTCAGTGACGGAAAAAGAATTAAATTTAATTTAGATGGTTTGAGCAAAGATTTTAAAATTTCTATTAAGGATGAAAAAATTAAAACCAACTTTAAATATGAAAATATCATAAAGAATTCAGATTTAAAATTATTTCTTGAATGGCTCTTCCTTGAATGTATAAATGTTGAATGCCAGAATTTTGCTTTACAAAACCTCAAATTAAAAAAACAATTATCCGATAAAACAGGTCTAACAATTCAAGGAAATTTTGAAAAATATAGATTGTTTCTAAAACTTAATGATATTTAATTCTCCTGCAAAAATTAACTTATCCTTAAGAGTGATAAAGAAGAGATCTGATGGTTTTCATAATATTGATTCTGATTTTCAATTTCTTGATTGGGGAGATAAAGTTGAAATTAGTTCTTCAAAAAAACTATCGGTTTCAACAACTAAAATTAAGATTTCTGAAAATGAAAATTTAGTTACTGAAGCCCTGAGAAAAATAGAGTCTCTTTGTGATACTGAACTCAATTATTCTGTAAAAATTCAGAAAAATATTCCTCTTGGTTCAGGACTTGGAGGTGGAAGCTCAAATGCGGCAACTGCAATGCTGGTAATTAATAGTCTCGCAAAACTTAATTTATCCCTAGATGTTTTAATGGATATAGGTAAATCTTTAGGGTCAGATATACCATTTTTTTTAAAAGGTCTTTCCGGAAGAGTCTCAGGAACGGGAGAGATAATTAAACCCAAAGAATTTTCTGAAGAACTAGTTATGCTTCTATTTCCTGAATGTTCAATATCGACAAAAGCTGCCTTCGATGCAGTAACATTAGAGGAAATTTCAAAGAAAAAAAATAAGCTGATCGGCAACTTTTTTGAAGAATGGGTCTTGTCAAATTATCCTCAAGTTAGAGAGGCTTTTGATTTTTTGAGTAAAGAAAGAGAAGTAAGTATATCTGGAACAGGTAGTAGTATGTTTTCAACAATTAATTCTTTTGAAGAGGGAAAGGAAATAATGGATAATGCACCAATTAAATTAGGATATGTTATTACTAATACTGTTAATAAATCGCCTTTGTTAAATGAACTGCTTAATCCTGGGGTGTAGCCAAGCGGTAAGGCAGCGGCTTTTGATGCCGCCATGCGATGGTTCGAATCCATCCACCCCAGCCATAAAAATAAAATGAATTCTAAAAACAACTTAGTCATTTTTTCAGGAAATTCAAATCCTGGCCTTGCTAAAAAAATAGTAAAAAAACTTAAAAAACCACTTGGAAAAGCAACTGTGGGTAGATTTAGTGATCAAGAGATGAATATAAAAATTGAAGAGAACGTTAGAGGAAAGGACGTTTTCATAGTTCAATCCACTTGTTTTCCTGCAAATGATAATTTAATGGAACTGATCATCATGATTGATGCTTTGAGGCGAGCATCGGCATCAAGAATTACTGCTGTGATACCTTATTTTGGATATGCTCGACAAGATAGAAGAGTTAGATCTGAAAGAGTTCCAATTAGTGCAAAATTAGTTGCTGATATGTTGCAAAGCGCCGGAGCCAACAGAGTTCTTACTATCGAACTGCATTCTGATCAAATCCAAGGCTTCTTCAATATTCCAGTTGATAATGTTTATGGAACCAGTGTTATTTTTGACCATATTGTAAAGACGAAATATAAAAATCAAATGGTAGTTTCTCCTGATGTTGGAGGAGTGGTTAGAGCAAGAGCACTGGCTAAATTTTTGGATGATGCTGATTTAGCAATTATCGACAAAAGAAGAGAGAAAGAAAATCAATCTCAAGTCATGAACGTCATTGGAGATGTAAAAGATAAGACATGTATTCTTGTAGACGATATTATTGATACAGCTGGAACCATATGTAATGCGGCTGAAGCTCTGAAGGAATCTGGCGCTAAGAAAGTAGTTAGTTATGCTACTCATGCAGTCCTTTCCGGAAAGGCTTTAAAAAATATTAGCAATTCAAGACTAGACGAATTGATAGTTACTGATACAATTCCGCTTTCAGAAATGGCTTCATCAACTAAAAAGATAAAAACCATTTCTATGGATATAACTATAGCTGAAGCTATAAATAGAGTTAATAAAGAGGAATCCATCAGCCAAATGTTTTTATAAAATGAGTGAGTCAACATCCATATTAGCTGAATCGAGAGAAAATAATATTTCAGCAAAAATCTTAAGAAAATCAGGAGAGATACCTGCGATAGTATATGGCCAAGAAAATGCTCCTAAACTCATTAAAATTTTGGAAAAGGATTTAGTAAAAATTCTTGAAAATCCTAGCATTTTTTCTCAGGTCATTGAGTTAAACCAAAACGATGATGCTGTAAAAGTTATTTTGAAAGAAGTTCAAGTAAACCCTTCCAATGACAGGCCGATCCACGTCGATTTTCAAGCTGTAAGTGAAAAAACTAATATTACAATTAATGTGCCTCTAAAATTTATTAACGAAGAGATTTGCATTGGGGTGAAGCAGCAAGGAGGAATGATTTCGCATCTTAAAAATGAAATTGAATTGACTTGTAACGCTCAAAATCTTCCAGAATTCATTGAGATTGATATGAAGGATATTGAAATAGGTTCAAATATAATGCAATCTCAAATTATACTTCCCGAGGGAGTTTCCCTAAGTATTAATATTCTTAATAACCAAGATCAGCCAGTTGCAAGTGTAAACGTCACTCGAGCTGCCCTTGATATTGATGATGAGCTTTCCGAAGGTGCTCAAGACGAATCCGAAGAGTCTTCAGATGAAGCTTCTGAAACGTCAGATGCTGCAGATGAAAGTAGTCCTAAGGAAGAATCTTAGGACTAACTTTTATAAGTTTCCATGAATTCTTTTCTAGTCGTTGGTCTAGGTAATCCAGGTTCAAGATATGCCAATACTAGGCATAATGTCGGAACTGACTTTATTCTTGAGGCTCAGAAAAATTACTCTTTTGAATTAAGAGAAAAAAAAACATTAAAATCTCTTCTGGCTGAAACCATAATTCAGGATAAAAAAGTTATTTTTGCAATTCCCACTATTTTTATGAATCACAGTGGTGCAGCATTGAAGTTATTAAAAAATAAATTTAATACGAATATAGAAAATATTATTATCATTCATGATGATCTTGACTTGAAGTCAGGGGTAATAAAATTAAAAGCAGGCGGAGGACACGGGGGCCATAATGGTTTGAAAAGTATTTTTGAAAATCTTGAAACTAAAGATTTTAAAAGAATTAGAATCGGAATTGATCACCCTGGTGACAAGAAAGAAGTAAATAAGTATGTGATTCAGAAAGGGAAAAAAGAGGAAAAAATAGATCGTATGCTGTGTATAGATAAGGGCCTATCCGTCATAGAATTTATAATTCAAGAAGATTGGGATACAGCCTTAAACAAACTGAACAACTAATGTCTTTAAAATGTGGAATTGTTGGCTTGCCTAATGTTGGTAAATCAACTTTATTTAATGCCCTTACTGCCTCGAAAATAGCTGCAGAAAACTTTCCATTTTGTACGATAGAGCCTAATCATGGGATTGTTGAACTACCCGACGAAAGATTGGATAAAATTTCAAAAATATCTAATTCAGAAAAAGTTATTCCTGCCACTGTTGAATTTGTTGATATTGCTGGATTAGTTGAAGGTGCATCTAAAGGAGAAGGTTTAGGAAATAAATTTTTAGGTCATATAAGAGAGACTCAAGCAATAATTCATGTTGTCAGGTGCTTTGAAGATAATGAAGTTACTCATGTAAATGAAATAGTAGATCCTATTTCTGATGTTGAAATCATAGAAATGGAATTAATCTTGTCTGATATAGAATCTTTAGAGAAAACAAAAGAAAAAATTGTTAGAAAAGCAAAAAGCGGAGATAAAGATTTATTAAAAGATCTTTCGAGAATAGAAGATATTTTAACCATTCTTAAAAAAGGAGATTCACTTTTTGAGTATTTACAAGATGAAGAGAATAAAATTTTTGCAGGCGAAGTTGGCCTTCTATCTGCAAAACCAGTTATTTTTGTTGCAAATTTGAACGAGGATATGGATAAAACCGATGGTCTAAAAAAATTAAGAGAGAAGGCAAACTCAAATGGCTCGCAGTTAATTGAAATGTGTAACCAAATAGAATTTGAAATAAGTGAACTTGAAAATGAAAGCAGACAAGAACTAATTGATCTTGTAGGTTTGGAAGAACCAGGTCTTAATAAATTAATAAAGACTGCTTTTAGAACTCTAGGACTTCAAACTTTTTTTACTTCAGGTCAATCAGAATCTAGAGCTTGGGTAATAAAAAATGGAACCAAAGCTCCAGATGCTGCAGGAGAAATCCATACAGACTTCAAAAAAGGATTTATTCGAGCCGAAACTGTATCCTGTAAGGATTTTATAGAATTTGATGGTGAACAAGGAGCAAAAGCACAAGGAAAATGGCGATCAGAAGGATCAGACTACGAAGTTAAAGATGGCGATATAATTTTATTTAGATTTAATGTTTAGAATCTTGACAATTAGTCTAACTCCAAAGAGAATCCACTTTTTGGCTATGTAGCTCAGCTGGTTAGAGCGCAGCATTCATAATGCTGAGGTCGGTAGTTCAAGTCTACCCATAGCCACCAATAAAATTAATGGAATTAAGGATCTACTTGATCTGGAGCGCAGTTGTCGATTAGAAGAACTTGCATTTCTTCTAAAACTACAAGGGTTTCTTTGTATTCAACTACTTTAGGATCTACCGCTGTTGATCTAAAGCCAAAAAAGTTTTGACCTGTTCTTGGATTATTTGTTTCAAACCCAAACGAAGCATAACCTGTGTCTCTGTCAGCCTGTTCTGTTAGTTTTGCAGCTAAATCAGAAATAATTGCAGAGACTCTGATTACTTGTTCAGTTAATTCAATGCAATTAAGCTCGGTTGGATCAAAGTCAAAGTGTGTGTAGTCGGATGTAGGACTTCTATACCACCATACAGGATTGGCACAGCCAATTAAAAACAAAGCTATAAAGCCGTAAAATAGGTACTTTTCATTAGCTTTTTTTAAGAAGGTCATTCTTTCTCCCAAGAGCATTAATTTATCAAATTTCTAATTTAATTAAAACAGAATTTTTATTCAGATGATACTTCTTTCATTGAGAGTTTTACCTTTCCTCTATCATCTATTCCAATGACTTTAATTTCAACTTCTTCGCCCTCAACAAGGTAATCAGCAATGTTTTTCACTCTTTCTACCGAAATTTCTGAAATGTGCACTAAACCTTCTCTTCCATTATCGAAAGATACGAAAGCTCCAAAATCGACTATTTTTTCTACAGTTCCCAAAGTCACTAAACCTACTTCAGGATCAGACGTAATAAACTCAATTTTTTGCAAAGCATTTTCTCTTTCTTCCTTGCTTCTGCCATAAATTTTTACTGAACCATTATCAGATATGTCAATATTCGTATTGGTCTCTTCAGTTAATTTCTTTATGTTTGCTCCACCTTTTCCTATGACCTCACCTATTTTATTTTTAGGAATTTTAAGCTCTATTGCTTGAGGAGCTATAGGAGAAAGTTCAGGTCTACTTTCAGATAAAACTTTATTCATTTCTCCAAGAATATGATTTCTTGCAGTGTGGGCTTTATTAAGAGCATCTTCAAGAATTTGCTCATTTATGCCAGCAATTTTTATATCCATTTGTAAAGCTGTTACTCCTTCATCTGTTCCTGCTACTTTGAAATCCATATCTCCAAGATGGTCCTCATCTCCTAAAATATCTGTAATAACACAGTGTTTATCATCAGTTTTAACTAATCCCATAGCAACTCCTGCTACAGGTTTCTTCAATGGAATTCCTGCATCCATCATTGCTAAACTTGAAGCGCAGACAGTAGCCATAGAACTTGAACCGTTAGACTCTGTAATTTCTGATACGACTCTAATTGCGTACTCAAAATCAGCTGGATTAGGCAAAACAGCCTCTAAGGCTCTTCTTGCAAGTTTTCCATGGCCAATTTCTCTTCTTTTAGGACTACCAACCATTCCCGCTTCCCCAACAGAGAAAGGAGGAAAATTATAGTGCAGCATAAAAGGATCTTTTAAATCACCATGCAATGAATCAATTAATTGAGAGAGTTTTAACGAGTCCATAGTTGCTACTGAAATAGACTGAGTCTCTCCTCTTGTAAATAGGGCAGAACCATGTGCTTGAGGCAAAGCTCCAACCTCTATTGATATTGGTCTTACTGTATCTAAATCTCTTCCATCGATTCTGGACTCGCCAGATAACAATCTAGATCTAACGATTTCAGACTCTAAAGATTTAAATTGGCTTAGGGCTTCATCGATTTTTTCATCTTCAGGATCTTCAAAAGATGACTTAACTTTTTCTTTCAATTCAGAAATTTTTTCTTGTCTACTGGCTTTTTCAGCTATTTGATAAGCTTCAGTCAATTCTTCAGAAATTAGGCTTTTAACATTTTCTTTTAATTCTGCATCTTCTTCCTTAGCCTCATACTCAATTGGAATAACAGTTGTTTGCGAGACTAATTCTTCAATTAACTCGAGACTTGGTTTCATTTCAGCTTGAGCAAAAAGGATAGCTCCAAGCATTTGATCTTCAGAAAGTTCTTTTGCCTCTGATTCAACCATGAATATCGCATCTTGCGATCCTGCAACCATCATGTTCAAAGAAGATTCTTTTAAATCATCCAAGGAAGGATTAAGAGCATAATTGCCATCAATAAACCCAACTTTTGCAGCAGATAACGGACCTTGAAAAGGTAGTCCTGATAGCTGGAGTGCAGCTGAAGCGCCTATAAGCGATATGACATCTGCATCATCGTTTTTGTCCATCGATAAAACTGTGCAGATAATTTGTACTTCTCTACCGAAGCCTTTTGGGAATAAAGGCCTAATAGGTCTATCTATTAATCTTGAGGTAAGAACTTCTTTTTCAGAAGGCCTGCCTTCTCTTCGAAAAAAGCTGCCAGGAATTTTTCCTGAGGCATAAAATTTTTCTATGTAGTTTACGGTTAGGGGGAAAAACCCCATACCTGATTTATCTTGTCCAGCAACTACAGTGACCAAGACTTTAGTATCACCTGATGATGCAACTACCGATCCTGTTGCTTGTCTAGCAATTTTTCCTGTCTCTAACGTAACATTTCTTCCTGCAATTTCTTTAGTGCAAGATATAACTTTCATATCGTTCATTTATTTTCCTTTATATTATGTAACTCTAAGTTACTTTCTGAGGTTTAGTTCTGAGAGAATAGATGTGTATCTTTTTGGGTCTTTTTTCTTCAAGTAATCCAAAAGCTTACGTCTTGTGTTAACCATTCTTATAAGTCCCTGCCTAGAATGATGATCTTTAGCATGATCTTTGAAATGAGCTTGTAAGGATTCAATATTTGCTGTTAACAAAGCTATTTGTACTTCTGGGGAACCAGTATCTCCCTTAGACTGAGCAAACTTTGAAATAATCTCTTCCTTTATTTTTGTTTCTAAACTCAAGAACTTCCTCCTTAGTTATTTAATTTTCTATAGATATTAACCTTTTGGGTGAAACTAAACCGTTGGTGTTTTTTAAAATTCCAATGAATTTATTCTTTTCGTCAAACAATCTCAGGTATCTGCTTTTTATTTCGGCCTCTTTCAAATATATTTTTTGGCCTTTTTTTATCCTATCTATTATTTCTGAGGCGCATTGTATCTTATCTAAGCTTCTAAGTGCATCCCCCATTTGAATTATTTTACTTTTAATATTTTCGTTATTTATTGATTCAATTTCATGAGCTTCTTCAATATCATGATCAGCAGAATTAGTTCTTTGTAAATCAGATAAAACAGCAACACAATCTAAATCCTTAGCTAAATCATTGATAAGAGATCTAATATAAGTTCCTTTTCCACATTCAACTAAGAACTTAAACTTGTTTTGATCAATAGAAATTAAATCTAATTTATAAATTTCTATTTCTCTAATTTTTTTTGGAACTTCCTTATTCTTCCTAGCATAGTGGTAAAGAGGTTTCCCGTTGTATTTTAGAGAAGAGTATTTAGGAGCTTCTTGGTTTGAAATGCCAATATGTTGCTTTAAAATTTTTTCAAAATCATTTTTTTTTGGAATTCTCTTAAGTTCCTTTTCAATTTTTCCATCTAGATCTCCAGTATCAGTCTTAAACCCAAACATCATTTCAGCGATGTAAGTCTTTTTTTCATTTGCCAAAAAATTTGTAAATCGGGTCATTTGGCCAAGACATGCAAGAATTACACCACTAGCTAGAGGATCAAGGGTGCCAGAATGTCCTATTTTAGAATTATCGAGAAAAGGTTTTAACTTTCTAATAAATTCTCCTGAAGAAATTCCAGAAGGCTTGTTTAAGACTAATAATCCAGATATCAAATTGGCGTATCCTTTTGATCCATAAAGAATAAAAGTTCAGGCATTTTCTTTAATTTGATGTTTTGTCCTAACTTTTTTTTAACAAATGACTTTGAATTTTCCAAAGCTTTCGATACCCCTTCATGATCTTCGCTTAAAGCTTGATTTAAATAATTTGAGAGAAATATTTTTGCAGATGATAAATCATCACTTAACTGAACTTCAGTTACTGTGAGGCCTTTGAGTCTTGGGTCGCTAATCTCAAAACTGAAAATATTAGCTATTTCTCGTCTTATGTTATCTGAGACTCTTTGAGCTCTTTTATACGGCTTTGAACTAAACAATTAAATTTTTCTAGCAGTTTCTGTTCTTTTGAAGACTTCTATTTTATCTCCAACTTTTACATCAGTATAATTTTCGATCCCAATTCCACATTCTGTTCCGCTTTTTACTTCGCTTGCTTCATCTTTAAATCTTCTTAAGGAATCGAGCTTGCCCTCATGGATAACAATGTTATCTCTTAGAACTCTTATTGGAAGATTTTTTGAAACTGCTCCTTCTATAACAATTGAGCCAGCTATCAGGCCAAATTTTGGAGATTTAAAAGTATCCTTAACTTCTGCAAGTCCAACCGTAACTTCTTTTATTTCAGGCTCAAGAGAACCTTCAATAATTTCTTTTACAGCATCGAGCAAGTCGTAAATTATTCCAAAATATTGGATTGTTATCTCTTCGGTTTCAGCAAGTGTTTCTGCTGCAGTATCAGATCTAACATTGAATCCAAGAATAATGGCTTCTGAAGCAACAGCTAAATTTACATCGTTTACGGAAACAGGGCCAACACCATCTAGAACTATTTTGATATTTGCTTCTTCTACTTTTAAGTTATTAATAGCTCCTGCAATTGCTTCTGCAGAACCATTTGTATCTGTTTTAATTATTAAATTGACTGCAGGTTTTGCCTTATCTCCAGCACCTGCAAAAATACCATCTAAGCTAACAACTCCTTTTTTAGCCAATCTATTATCTCTTCTTTTGCTAGCTCTTTCTTCAGATAAACTCTTCGCAGCCTTTTCATCTTTAACTACCATGAATTCCTGTCCAGCATTAGGAGGATATTCAAGGCCTGATATTGCAACGGGAGATGATGGAGGGGAAGTTTTAATTTGTGATCCTAAAAAGTTTTTAAGGCTTCTTATTTTTCTAAATTGATCTCCAATTAAAATAAAATCTCCGTTACTTAAAGTACCTCTCTGAACTAAGAGTGTTGCAACTGCCCCCTCTCCTTTTCTAACACCAGATTCTAAAACTACTCCAGATGCTGGTCCAGCATGATTAGTCTTAAGTTCCAACATTTCAGAAAGCAACGAAATATTTTCTATTAAATCATCTATTCCCTCACCAGTTTTTGCTGAAACGGGAACTACTTGAGTGTCTCCACCCCAATCTTCTGGAACGAGGCCAATTTTTGAGAGATCTCCTTTTACCTTCTCTATATCTGAATCAGGTTTATCAATTTTATTTACTGCGACTATCATCTGAACATTTGCAGCTTTTGCATGGTTAAAAGCCTCTTCTGTTTGAGGTTGAACACTATCATCTGCAGCAACAACTAAAACTACAATATCCGTAGAATTAGCTCCTCTAGCTCGCATTTCTGAAAAGGCTGCATGCCCAGGTGTATCTATAAAAGTAATAGTTTGGTTATTATGATCTACTTGATAGGCACCAATTCCCTGAGTAATACCTCCTTCTTCCTGATCAGCCACAGATGATTTTCTAATAAAATCTAGTATTGAAGTTTTTCCATGGTCAACATGCCCTAGAACTGAAACAACAGGATTTCTTAACTCTTCATCACCTTCATAAACTATATGTTCAAGTATTTTTTCCTCTTCGGATTCAATTTCTTGAGGAATTCCAATATGTCCTAACTCTTCGACAACTAGAATAGCTGTCTCTTGATCAATGGCTTGATTTAAAGTCACCATAACCCCGCTATTCATAAGGGATTTGATTAAATCTGATGATTTAATAGATAGTTCTTTAGCAAGATCTGAAACCACGATAGTTTCCGGAATTCTTACTTCTCTTTGAATGAATTCTTGGGGTTTTTCAAATTTTTGAACATTTTCAAGGTTTTTTGCTAGAAATTTTTCTCCTTCTTGCTCTCTTTGGTCTTCTTTAGAGCTGTCTTTAAATGTTTTCTTATCCTTCTTAGGGTTTTGCGGAATTTTCTTTTGAGATTCCTGTTTTGTTTTTCTAACTACTTTTGTTTTTGCTTCAGCCTTCTTTTTTTCTTCTTCAGCTGACTCATTCTGAGCATTCAACCTTTTTCTTTCTGCTTCATCGAAATCAATTGATCCAGCAAAGTCTTGTTTTACATTAGATTTTTTTTCATTATCTGGAGAATTAATTCTTGTAACGGATAAATTTGGTTTAGCAATTTTTTGAGAAGAAGTACTTAAAGAAATTGTTTTTTTACTATCTTTCTTGCTATCTTTAATAAATTTTAAAAGCACTTTTTTATCTTCAGTACTTACAATATCTGTTTCTGATTGATGAGAAAGGCCTGCTGACTTCATCTGAGCCAACAAATTGTCTAAATCAATTTTTATTGCTTTAGATAGTTGTTTAACATTTATATCTGCCATAATTTAATCTTCTAACCACTCTTGTCTAGCTGACATTATAAGTTTAGCCGCTCTTTCTTCGTCTATTTCAAAAATTTCAGTCAATTCATCTGTAGCTAAATCAGCTAAATTCTCTACTGTAAGAATTTCATTATTAACTAATAACTCTAATTCTTCTTCGGAAAAACCATCAGATGTTTCTAATTTTCTTGCTTCCTTAGCCTCATCTTCCGATTCATCTTCATCCAATTCCAACAAAGCAATTTCAAGTAGAGACTCTTCTGCTCTTTCTATTAGAGTTGAAGCAACCTCTTCTTCTAAACCATCAATGCCTGAAAAGTCTTCTAACTTTGATTCAGATATTTTTTGAACAGTTTCAAGATTATTCTCAATTAGTTTTGATGCTAAATTTCTATCTACGCCTAGATATTCAATAAGCTTAGAAATTCCTGCATCCTCTTCTCCCGAAGACTCTCCTTTAATTTGTATTTGCCAGCCTAATAGTTCAGAAGTGAGTCTGATATTTTGACCATTTCTACCAATTGCTAAAGCTAGGTTTTCATCTTTTACTACTACTTCCATGGATTGGTTTTCATCGTCCATTACAATGGAAAGAATTTCTGCAGGCGCTAAAGTATTTACAAGTAACTTAGCTTGATCGTCTTGCCAAACAACAATATCAATTCTCTCATTTCCTAGTTCGTTCGACACTGCCTGTACTCTGGAGCCTCTCATCCCAACACAAGCTCCGACAGGATCAATTCTTGCGTCATTAGTTTTTACAGCAATTTTTGTTCTAGCTCCTGCCTCTCTGGCAACGGCTCTGATTTCAATTACTTCCTCAGCAATTTCTGGAACCTCTAATTTAAATAGTTCTGATACCATTTCACTAGAGCTTCTACTTAAAACTAGTTGGGGACCTCTGTTTTCCCTAATGCTTTCTTCGAGAATTCCCTTAATTCTGTCTCCAACTCGATAAATTTCTCCCTGTATAAGATCTTTTCTTGGTAAAGAAGCTTCCGCATTGTCTCCAAGATCAACAATAATATACTCACGAGTAACCTTCTTTACAGACCCTGATACTAACTGGCCTAAAGAGGGTCTGAATCTTTTAATGATTTCTAGTCTTTCAGCATCTCTTACTTTTTGAACAATAACTTGTTTAGCGGCTTGAGCGGAAATTCTACCGAATTCAGCATTTTCAATTTGCTCTTTGAACTTATCACCAACTTTAAGATCATTTTCTTCTGCAAAATCACTATCAACCAAGATATGTAATTCAGTATCCTCGTAATTCTCAAAATCTACGACATCTTTGTACCGGAAAGTTTGATAATCTCCTGTAGATTGATCAATATCAACAAGAATATTTACTTCTTCTTTGTATCTCTTTTTTGCAGCGCTAGCTAGAGCTAATTCTATTGCCTCAAAGATTGTTTCTCTCGGTAGATCCTTTTCGTTTGAAACTGAATCTGCAACTAGTAATATTTCTTCATTCATTGGTAGCCCCTAATAAATTTGAGGATAGATAATCCCCTTTCAAGATTTGATAAATTTGTCCTTGTGATACTAAAGAAATTTCTTCATCAGATACTTCTTTGAGCTCTCCTTTTAATTTGCATTTTTTTCCATCTAGAAAACAAGCTAAGTTAATTGTTTCGCCTAAATAGTCTTTAAGTTGACTAATATTAAAAAATTTACGGTCAATTCCAGGCGATGATATTTCTAAACTGAAATTAAAATTTAATTCCGAGAAATTATCTAAAACTTCTTTTGCTTGGATATTTACACCCTTACAATCTTCCAAAGTTATCAAATCGTCTTTTTTATCAATGTAAATAACAATATGCTTTGAAAAGGAACCACCGGAAATTTCTATTCCCCAGATAGAACAGCCAAGGCTCTCAACATCCTTTTTTAAAATATCCGTAATCTTTTGTTCTAGCATATCTCTTACATAACAAATAGGCCCTAAAGGGCCTATTAAAAATTCTTAACTAACCAAGTAGTCAAAACAATAATTTGAAAGCGAGTATAGGAGTATAGAGAGGAATGGTCAATAGTTGTCTGGATTGGTAGCGGGGGTAGGATTTGAACCTACGACCTTCGGGTTATGAGCCCGACGAGCTACCAGACTGCTCCACCCCGCGAAAAGCTTGGCGAGTATAGGATTAAGTCTTAAATAGGTCAAGTTAATGGTGCCGAAGAGAGGATTTGAACCTCCACGGACCTAAGTCCACTACCCCCTCAAGATAGCGTGTCTACCAATTCCACCACTTCGGCAATTACTCAGGAAGATCTTCAATTAAGGACTTTTCTTCAATAATTTCTTGAGACTGTGAATTTTTAAAGACTTCTAACTCAGAATCTAAAGATGTTTTTTGATAAGCTGAAATTGCAATGGTAATTGAAAAAAAGGCAATAACTAAACCCCAGGTTATTTTAGTTAAAATATTTGTAGCATCTGCAGGAGCAAACATTGCATTATTATTTCCTCCTCCAAAAGCAGAGCCAATATCTGCCCCTTTTCCGTGTTGAAGTAAAATTATTAAAACCAATGAGATGGCGATCAATACCTGTAAAACTATAAATACTGTAATCATGATTTAATTTTCGAAGCGATAATAGCAAATTGTTCGCCGTCTAGCGAAGAATTTCCTACTAGACAACCTTCAATTCCGGGGATGGAAATTATTTCTTCAATATTTCTTTTAGAAACACTCCCGCCATACAAAATAGGACAATCAATTTTCTTATCTTCAAAAAAATCTAAGATAATAGAAACTGCTGAAGCGATATTTTCTGAATCTGCTTCTTTTCCAGTACCAATTGCCCATATTGGTTCGTAGGCCAAAAGATCTGGTGATAAATTGTTTTTACAGAAAGTCTGTAGTTGATTTAGAAGAAAAGACTTTTTTTTATTATTTTCTAAAATTTCTAAACCTTCTCCAATGCAAAAAATATTAGACAAAGCTTGTTGTTTTAACTTAAAACCTTTTTTATGGACAATACTTTCAGTATCGCCATTTTCTCTTAACTCTGAGTGACCGATAATAGAACCTTCCACGCCAGCTGTTTTTAAAAATTTAGATGAAATCTGTCCAGTAAATGCTCCTTCATCATGTTGAGAAACATCCTGAACGTAGAGAGAAATTTTATTAAAAATTTCATTTTTTGAATCTTTAATTCTTTTTGAAAGAGCGTGGTAGTCAAATAAATTAAGACAAACTATTAACTTTAATTCGTTGGAATTTGGGAAATTATTTTGAGAGTTAACAATTTTTATAAATTCTTGCTCCCATATATCTAGATTAACTGAATTCATTTTCCAGTTGGCAATTAAGTATTTCATGAAGATTTAGGCTAATTCTTTAGCAAGCTGTGTTAATTGCTTACTGTGAATCTCGGTTACTCTAGACTCTTTAGATTCCACTAATATTCTTAATAAAGACTCAGTTCCTGATTTTCTTACTAAGATTTTTCCATCAAAATCCAAAATTTCTTTTTGAGCTTTTTCACAAGAATTTCTAAATTTTTTATTAGTTAATATACTCTCAGCATTTGCTACTTCAATATTTGTAAGTATTTGAGGATATTTCTTAAAAGAATCAAGAATTTCATTTAATGGTTTACCAAGAGTAAGGAAAGCTTCAAAAAATTTCATGGCAGCAATAATTGCATCACCAGTTGCAACACTGTCCAAACAAATAATATGTCCCGACTGCTCCCCGCCAAGTTGCCAGCCAAGTTCTAAAAGCTTTTCTAAAACATATTTATCTCCAACTTTAGATCTTACTAATTCAATACCCATTTCAGATAGGGCATTTTCTAGACCTTTATTTGTCATATCTGTGCCAACAACACCTTTAGATCCAAGAACAATCTGGTTTTCAAATTTAAATTTTGCTAATAAAAATAAAATATCATCTCCATCTAAAGCCTTAGCTTCTGAGTCAACTATGATTAATCTATCGCCATCGCCATCAAAGGCAATTCCAAAATCAGCATTTTTGTCTAAGACAGCTTTTTTCAATACATTTAGATCTGTTGATCCACAATTTTGGTTAATATTTAAGCCATTAGGATCATCTGATATCGCTTCGACCTCAGCGCCTAACTCTCTAAAAACTTTTGGAGCAACGTCATAAGCAGCTCCATTTGCTGTATCGATAACAATTTTTAAATCATTCAAAGTGATTTCTTTGGAAAGAGAGTTTTTACAGTATTCAATATAACGACCACTTGCATCTGATAATCGAGCTGCTTTTCCCAAATGTTCAGGTTCTACAACTTTTATTGGTTCTGAAATTTTTTGTTCAATCAAAAGTTCTAATTCATCTGAAATTTTTTGTCCTTTATCGTCAAAAAATTTAATTCCATTATCTTCATACGAATTGTGAGATGCACTTATGACAATTCCTGCCTGACTTTTAAAAGTACTAACTAAATAAGATATTGCAGGAGTTGGCAACGGGCCGACCAAACGAACATTCAAGCCTGAGGAAATTATTCCTGCCTGAAGAGCCGCCTCCAACATGTAGCCTGAGATTCTAGTATCTTTGCCGATAATAAATGATGATATTCCTTTGGCCTTGAAAACTTCTCCAGCTGCCCAACCTAGTTTGAGAATAAAATCTGGACTTGTTTTTGAAGAAATAGGACCTCTGATGCCATCAGTGCCAAAGAATTTCTTTTTTGCATTTATTAATTTGGCCATATAGTTTTCATTAAATTAACAGTTTCTTTAACTTGATGAACTCTTAAAATATTTGCCCCACCTAGACCAGCTATTATACCAGCAGTTAAGCTTTGTTCGTTTAGATGATTTTCTTTTGTTTCAAAAAGCAGTTTCAGAAATTTTTTTTGAGATAAGCCTGCTAATAAAATTCTATCTTTTTTTATTTTCTCTAAATTAGACAATATCTTTAAATTCTGGAAAGGAGTTTTTCCATATCCAAAACCTGGGTCAAAAATTAAATTTTTAATATCGAAGTTTCCTTTCATAAATTTCTCTTCTGTTTCAGAGAAAAAGAGTTCTATTTGGGCAAATATATTTTCTTTGTTTTCAGGATTACCTTGATGGCAAACACAAAGGGGTATATTTTTATTACAGACCAAATTAAAACTTTCTTCGTCTTCAAATGAAAAAACATTATTAATTAAGTCTATTTTTTTTAAGATAGCCTCTTTAATAACTTCGAAATTAAAAGAGTCGACTGAAAAAAGAATTGGATAATCTTTTAACTTTTCAAAAATAAACCCTATGCGGTCAAGTTCTTCTTGGGGGGATATTTTGGTAAATCCAGGTTTTGTACTATGGGCTCCGATATCAATAAAATCAGCACCATCTTCGATCATAGATTCAACCGAATGAAGTACTTTTGACTCATCAAAAGTATTATCATTTTTTAGAAATTTACCTCCGTCAAAAAAAGAGTCAGGTGTTAAATTCAGCACTCCCATGACTTTGGGAGTGGAAAGATCTAACTCTTTTTTTGGAAAGAGCATGTTAGAAAGCTTTAAACTTGTTCTGCTGGATCCTTAATTGGAGGTTCTTCTCCTTTTTGATTACCTTTGTCAGGAGAAATATCATCGTCATCATTACTTCTTGGCTTGGCTCCAACCATGATGTCATCAATCTGATCACTGGTTAAGGTTTCAAGCTCGACGAGAGATTCAGCCATCATGTGAAGCTTATCCAAATTATCTTTTAAAACTTTTGTAGCTTTTTTATAACAAGTATCAATGATTTTTTTTGATTCTTCATCGATTAAATTTGCAGTTTTATCTGAAACAGAGTTTGATTTTGAACCTGCGCTTCTTCCAAGAAAAGGTTCGTCACTCTCTTCATCATATTTGATAGGACCTAATTTTTCAGACAAACCCCACTTGGTGACCATATTTCTTGCAAGTTCTGTAGCTCTCTCTATATCATTAGAGGCTCCGGTTGTTACTCCGCCTTCGCCGTAAATTAATTCTTCGGCAATTCTTCCGCCGAATAATCCACAAATTCTATCTAAAATAGATTCCTTGCTGTAGCTATATTTATCTTCTTCAGGAAGAAAAACGGTTACTCCAAGAGCCCTTCCACGAGGAATAATTGAAACCTTATAAACTGGATCATGATGCTCCAAAGCTCTTCCAACGATGGTGTGTCCTGCCTCGTGATAAGCAGTTTTAGTTTTTTCGTCCACGCTCATTACCATGCTACGCCTTTCAGCGCCCATCATTACTTTGTCTTTGGCGAGCTCTAGTTCTTCCATGGAAACTTTCTTCTTACCAGATCTAGCAGCAAATAAGGCAGCTTCGTTAACTAAATTTGCTAAATCGGCACCTGAAAAACCTGGGGTACCTCTAGCTATGAAAGAAGTTTCAACATCCTTATCAATTGGAACTTTCCTAACGTGAACATTAAGGATTTGTTCTCTGCCTTTGATGTCTGGAAGTGGTACGACTACCTGACGGTCGAACCTTCCAGGCCTTAACAAAGCAGGATCTAAAACGTCCGGCCTGTTTGTAGCTGCAATGATGATGATTCCTTCATTGGCTTCAAAACCATCCATCTCTACTAAAAGCTGATTAAGTGTTTGCTCTCTTTCATCGTGACCGCCACCTAAGCCGGCTCCTCGATGACGACCAACTGCATCAATTTCATCAATGAAAACAATACAAGGTGATTGGCGTTTGGCTTGTTCGAACATATCTCTTACTCTAGAAGCTCCAACTCCAACAAACATTTCTACAAAATCAGAACCTGAAATTGTAAAAAATGGGACTTTAGCCTCTCCGGCTATTGCTCTTGCAAGTAATGTTTTACCTGTTCCAGGAGAACCTACCATTAAAATACCACGAGGGATTTTTCCTCCTAATTTTTGAAATTTAGACGGGTCTCTTAAAAAATCTACTAGTTCTTGAACTTCCTCTTTTGCTTCTTCTACTCCAGCAACATCTCTAAAGGTTGTTTTAACTTTCCCGCCTTCAAGCATTCTTGCTTTACTTTTACCAAATGACATTGGACCGCCGCGGCCTCCCATGCCTCCTTGCATTTGACGCATAAAGAAAAAGAAGATGGCTAAGATTATGAGGATTGGAAAGCTAGCTACCAATAGTTGAGTCCAGATACTTTCTCTTTGCGGTTCTTCACCTAAAACCTCGACTCTGTGCTCAAAAAGATCTGTCATTAGCTGATCGTCTTGAACATATAAAGGACGAGTCGTTTTAAAAGAGTTTCCTTCTTGCGTTACCCCTTCAATAGTATATCCATCGCCTTTAAAGGATACTTGTGAAATCTGATCCTTGTTAACTAAAGATACAAATTCAGAATAATTCATATTCTCTGAAGGACTTTGATTGTAAATATTTTGAATCGCAACAAAGGTAATACCTGAAATTGCGAGCCAGACTAAAATGTTTCTCATTAACTGCGACATAATTTTTATTTTTTAATTTTTCCTAATAAATAGCATTCTTTTGAACTTGTTCTGGATGCCTCTGGTTTAATTCTTATTACCTTTTCAAAATTTAATTTCATGTAATCTTTTAAATGGTCAAAAGAACTACCTTGAAAACATTTTGCTAGAAAAGAACCTCCTTTTACAAGATATTTATTTATTAGGTATATCTCTATATTCAAAAGTTCAATCATATTTTCAGAGTCAGTAATTGCTATACCACTTATATTGGGGGCAATATCAGATAAAACAAGATTAAAATGATCATTGAAATCTTCATCCTTAACTTCCAACAAATCTTTTTGTAAGAAACTAATTCCTTCAATTTTAGCCATTGGTAGTATATCTATCCCTGTAATAAGAGTTTTCCCCTTAGTAAGCTCCTTAACGACTTGAATCCAACTCCCTGGGGCACAGCCAATATCCAGAATATGTTGATTATGTTTGATTAAATTGTGTGCCTTGTTTATTTGCTTTAATTTATAAGCTGCTCTTGATCTATAGCCATCTTTTTTTGAAAGCTTATTAAACCTTTCTCCGCCGGTATAATTGGGATTTTTGCTCAAGTTAAATGTGCTTTATAGCTACTATTTCGTATTCTTGAGGGCCAGCGGGACTTTCAAACTTTGCAATATCGCCCTCACTCTTACCTATAAGAGCTCTCGCTAAAGGGGAGGAAAAAGAGATTTTTCCTTCATTTACATTTGCTTCGTCTTCGCCAACTATTTTGAAAATCACTTCTTCATCTTTCCCTAAATCATAAAGATCCATGGTAACGCCAAAAATAACTTTGCCCGAAGGCGGTATAGCTGTTACATCTATAACTTGTGCATTTGTTAATTTAGACTCTACTTCTCTAATTCTTGCTTCTGTAAGCCCTTGTTGTTCTTTTGCTGCATGATATTCTGCATTTTCCTTCAAATCGCCAAGTTCTCTGGCTGCAGCAATTTCTTTAGATAATTGGATTCTTACATTTTTCGTAAGATGTTCGTGTTCTGCACGCAAGGCTTTCTCGCCTTCCACAGTCATTGGAGCTTTATCAGTCATATCCTCAGTGGATATCTTGAAGTTTTTTTACCCTCCAATCAACCTGATTTTCTATTACCTTACAGATGGCTCTCGCACCTTCAATAGTAGTTGAGCTACAAATCTTTTGATCTAATGCTGTTCTTCTGATTGATGCTGAATCGGTAATTGATTCTCTTCCCTCAGTGGTATTGATCACAAGACTGATTTCTTTATTTTTCATCAAATCGACAATGTGTGGTCTCCCTTCCAAAACTTTGTTTATCTTCTTAACTTTGAAGCCCATATTTTCAAGATCTCTTGCGGTTCCTCTAGTAGCTACTAATTCAAACCCTGCTTTGGTTAAACTTTTAGCAAGTTCTTCTAAGTAAGCTTTATCTGGATTTCTAACGCTCAAGAAAGCCGAACCCTGCAAAGGAATAGAAACCCCAGCAGCTATTTCTGCCTTTTCAAATGCTTCTATAAACGATGGTGCTATTCCCATTACTTCTCCAGTAGATCTCATTTCTGGACCCAAAATAGGATCCACTGCCTGAAATTTTTCAAAGGGCAATACGGCCTCTTTCACAGAATAAAATTTTGGTTTTTTAAATTTAGTTATGCCTAAAGTCTTTAAGGTTTTACCAGACATTACTTGAGCAGCAATTTTTGCCAATGGGGAGCCAATGGCTTTTGAAACAAAAGGAATAGTTCGAGAGGCTCTAGGATTGACTTCCAAAAGATATATTTCTTCATTTGCATAAGCTAATTGGATGTTGACCAAGCCAGAAATTTTCATATTCTTGATGACTTTGATTGCAATGGCTTCAATTTCTTCAAGCAATTTTTTACTAATACTATAAGGGGGAATCGAACAAGCTGAATCTCCTGAATGAACTCCTGCCTGTTCAATATGTTGAAGCACTCCACAGATAACATGGCTTTTACCATCGCTTATTGCCTCCACATCAAACTCAATCGCTAAGTCTAAAAACTTATCAATCAAAACTGGATTTTTTTTATCAACTTTTAAAGCTTCGGTTAAATATTTTTTTAAATCCTCGTCAT
>Ga0228615_1000256_pt1 | contig 30757 bp, 20 predicted proteins | sample 16DmetaG_FD_190530 | JGI IMG/M metagenome (GOLD analysis project Ga0228615, IMG submission 190530) | Seawater microbial communities from Monterey Bay, California, United States - 16D | ecosystem: Environmental > Aquatic > Marine > Coastal | place: USA: California | collected 2016-10-17
TTATAATCTAACAATTCCATATTGTCCGTCCCGGCTATATGTTGTGAAGCGTTTGAATGGTCGTGCCCTTCACCTTGAAACAGGGGATCTTCTGATTGAGAAGGTTGCGTAAGTTGATTTGACGAAGAGGAGTTAGCGCCAAAAGTGAGGAGGGTTGCAGAGCCCATCAGTATGGCAAGCATGATTCCAAGGCCAACCTCTTTCGCCCCCATGAACATGCCGAAGCGGTCATCCGTTTTGTCTTTATGTAAGGGTTGAATGGGCAAGTCATGGGGCAGAAATCAAAGTTTAGCGTGCTGTTACTTTCTCTGTGTTTACTTCTTATGGCTCCAACTGCTTCTGCCCATGAACAAGAGACTTTGAACATCATATTGGTCGAAGATGATGTGCGTCCAGGGAATGTTACTGACCCGACGTTTGTAGAAAGTAATGGTCTTGTTTTTCGAATGCGGGATAATACAGAAAACGTTTCGATGCGGGTTCTAATTGATTTGAACCTAGACGGTCTGTTTAACAGTACCTTAGATAATGTATCAAGTTGGTTGACCCGTTCGTGTGAATTGGACGGTAACGGTTCGCTAGTAAATGATTCATGCGCAGTTTCACACGAATATGTGTTTAATTCAACCTCAAGAGGAGTTTATATTTATCAAATTCAGCGTGCATTGAACGGAACAGTGATTGAAACATGGAATTATTCTGTTACTGTCCATCCTGATATCCATGAAGAACCTGGTGTGCCCACGGTTGGGGATTGTTTTGGAGCTGGATGTGAAGATGAACAGGTTGTACAAACTGAAAATGGTTTTGAGATTACGACGGAAGGGGCTCTTAAAATTACGATGATTGTTGCAGCAATAGGCTGCTTTATGCTTCTTCTCAGCATTCGAAAAGAACGCCAAGATGTGTTTGGTGATGGTGAAGATCAAATTCAAAAAATCACTCAAGATGAGTAAGTCATCCTTCAATAAGCGGACATTTGTTGTCAAAATCGTCAATCAAGACAGTTCTCGCCCAGAGGTAGGGTATTCGAGCGGGTTTTTTCCTGTTCAATCTCTGGTTTAAGCAAACTACGAATTTGATGTCGAAGGAACTATTGTCATCTCCAATCATGTTATCAAATTACCATTGTAATGAGTACTATATCAAAGAATTGTATGATTTCGATGGTTTTTGTGACAAAATTACTAGAAAGTGGTAATTTAATTCCGTATTCTGTTTTTTACCGGAAGCGGTTTGTTTTACTGAATCTTAAGCAAATGGGCGTAGGTTTGAGAAAGGGAGGGTTGGAGGGGGGTTCATGGACGGCTCCAAAGGGTTGCAGGCATTAATGCTCGTAACTGTGATGTTTTTAGCCCCGCTATCGGGGTGCTTTGGTGAAAATATGGATGAGCGCGTGAGCTCTGAGAATGATGTGGTTGTGACGCCTCAAACGCTTTCTGGAGGGGTTTTCCAAGGACTTACTGTAGCTGCTGAGAAGGATTTGTCAGTATTTATTCCTTATTTGATTTTAAATGAGGATTCTGGATATGTTCAAAATTCTACTGTTGTCGATTTGAAGGCTGGTGAATCAATATTACTGAACGTCCTTGCACCACCAAGAACAGACACCGCTCTTCTTTTGATAGGGGATTACGGTCGAGATGTTTGGCCAATCCGTTCAATTGACGAGTCGTGGAAAACATGGTACGAACGAGGTGGTCAGCAGTCTGATGAGAATCAGGGGATTGTTCGAGTCGTAGGTGTGAACGGTTCGCTAGACACTGTTGACTTTTACAACGGCAGTGCTGACTCGGCCATTGCTGTAACTCTACAAGTCAAAAGGCAGATGGCGGCCGCATACAGCGAAGCAGATGGCGGTCGACATTCGATGGGGTTGGTCGATGGGAGAACTGTTTTCAATTACATCAATGTGATCTCGGATGAAACCGCAGACCCCTCTGACCTAGGTGATGGGGCTGTTGGATATTTAGACCGGTGGGCTGGACAAGGCAATGTTGCATATGAGGATGCTGCACAGTACCTCATCCAAACACTCGAAGGTTTTGGATTAGAAGTGATTACGCAGAGATTCACTTATGATTCTTTAATGACGGGTGCACAAAACCCAGAAGCATACAACATCTGTGGTTATCGGTTTGGAGAAGTGAATCCTGATGAATGGATGGTTTTTGGCGCACACTTCGATATCGCTCCGCCAATTAACGGCGGTATGCTTGACCCGCATATATTCGGCAGAACTTATGGAACGCGAGTTGGGGCCTATGATAATACAGCAGGAACAAGTATGGTCTTGACTGTCGCTGAAGCAATGGCTGGATACAGTACCCGTAACACAATGGTGTTTTGTTTGTGGTCTGGAGAAGAAGGTGGGAAGCGCGGAAGTGACTTTTGGACCGATTATTGGGTGAAAGAAGACAATCCGAATGTGGAGGTAACAAATTATGTTAATTTGGACATGGCTGGCGTTAACTGGCCGGGTGGCGGTGGCGCTCCTTGTGGCAACGGGCATGGTGGTGGCGCTGCAGGTTGCGACCCTGAACCAGAAGTAGACCCTACTGGCTATCCTAAAGATTCTGAAGTTTGGCCAATGCGCGTTTACATCGGTCCAAGTTTAGATCATGATGTAATGAACCAGCCAGGTATGGTAGGGTTAGCAATGTGGATTGGTTCAGATGCAATCGGTGTTGAAGAACAGATGGCGCCGTTGCTTGGTGAAGGTTATGATGCCGAGACGTGGAAAGTCGATGATTGGATGGCGAAAGATCGACCGGAAATTATCGTTTACGAAGATACCACGGCGCGTTCCGACCACGCCACCTTCCAAGATAATCTTGGGACTGTGACTATGGGCTTTGGAGGTCTTGTCGATGGGTATTGGTGTTATCACCAAACCTGCGATACCGTTGATGAAATGGTAGATTGGATGGACACCACCGGTAAGGATTACGGAGATGAGCAGTCTGGCACAAGTAACCTTGTTGATGCTCTTGATACGATTACGTGGTGGGCTACTTACTCATTCTTCCACCTTGATGAAAAACCAGTACGGAATGCTTACCTCTGATTAGGATGAAATTTTTCAATCCAGATTACTCATCGTCATCGTATTTTGTAAACACGATATCCTCGATTTCAACTGAGTTGTCGACTTTTCCGTCGGTACGATATCCAGCTTTGAACATAATATACCGAACAAATTCAAAGAGTATTTGTTGGTTGTATTTCGCCCTTACCCTTTCACCTTCTGGCGCTAATGCTTTTTTCGACATTATCTTAGTTGGGTCGGCATCTTCCTTCCTCTTCTCGTAGTTACATGCATCTGCACTGTAGAAAAAGAGCATGTCTGGAGTGATGTTTGGGGGGAGTGTGCTGCGTGGTTTGCCAGAGTTGGCATCGATAAAGTCATCTTGTGAGAAAATCTCTGTATCAGCAAACAAATATTGCAGTGGGTTGTTCAAAGCATTGTAAAATTCGTTGAGCCCTACTATTACATCACGTGTTGAAAGAATTTGTTCAAGGACTGGGTTTAGTGCACTAATCAACCGCGCTGTGTGTGTAAGATTAGGTTTCATCGTATTCTTTCCGCGAAGCTGGAGGGTTATTGCCTGCTGTTCTAAGTCTCGAACTAGTGCACTTTCGGAGTCAATTGTTTTACCAGTAGCCCGTTGAATTGCATCGATATATTCCTGTTTAACAATGCCGGGAGCAGGAATAAATTTGAGTTTAAGGTCCTTGGCAAGGTCTACTAAATCCGGAATAAACCAATCATCAGTTATTTGTTCTGGAGAAAGGAAATGCCGGAGAGTGATGGAGTTGACTTCGAGTTTTTTGGTTATTTGAGCAATTTTCGCGGATGTTTTTTCTATGAATGTGTCAAATGTGTCCTCTTGGGTAGGTGTACCAATTCGCATCATTTCATACATAAGTCTCCAATCGAGTTGATGGTTTTCATAGTGGTGAACATCTTTGAATTCAGGGGTCCTGAGAAGTGAAACCGCCAAAGCCCTGCCGATTGAAACGTGGGTGTCTTTGAAAGGAATCGGGTGATTTCTATTGAAGAATGTATTTGCTGCTGCGTGACAGATGTGGCGAATCAAACGTCGTCTTTGGTCCGGGTAATTTCTGTACGCTGAAGATAATCCGTTGAGGTTTTTTATAATCCACTCGCGTTGGTCTTTTGTCGATGATTTTTTCGATTTGGCCACTGCAAGGTCAAATGCCGCCATCCGTGGATGTTTTATCGATGAGTGATGATTCTTGTCAGTGCGGGAGCCTTTGATTTCAAATGGAATGAGATTAATCTTTGTAGAGATCTTGTGTTTGCGAACCTTCGAGATTACATTTTCATGTAATCTTAGCTCATCGGAAAGTTCAGCAACCGTCTTTTCACTGTTACGAATTGTGTCCCATTCTTGAGCATTTACTGCGAAATCTTTCCTATAATCAATGCCACTCTCTGAACGTGAAAGATAAACGGGGTGGAATGAAAAAGGTTCCTTGTTTCTTGATAGGATAAAGTCGTCGGGTTTTTTATCGAGTGAATCAATAAAATTTAGCATTGAGCTCGTGAAAAAGGCCGTTCTCCGCGAGATGTTGAAGTGGGAGCGGACAGGAGTTAAGACTCCAATAGATTCAAGCCCTCCGTCATAATAGTTGCCGCAATTAATCATCCCATAGAACATTGAGAAGAAGGCTTCCGAGTCGGCCTTCTCAAAGAAAAGTTCGAAATAAATTTTAAGTTTTGTGAGAATAATGTCTGAGTCTTTTGGATATATTCTGTTGTTGCGTATATCAATTTTAATATTTTTATTGGCGAGGTTGTGTTCTAGGGCGCCGAAGAGAAGTATGGCTAGCCATTCTCCAAAATTTCGTTCAGGATTGGGTTTGCTGGATGATTGAATTCCGATGTTTCTGTACTGCCGCTTTTTAGGTTCGCGTGGCTGAACATCGAAGGTGAACATCATCGTCGGAATTCGATTGAGTAAGAGTGCATCGCTGCCCCCCCCTATAGCTTGTTCTAATTCCTCCTTTGTGGATGGAAGAGAATCAATTAGAGTCGATATTTGTTCGGCGAATTTTTTCTTTCTGGCGTCTTGTTTTTCTTGTTCATCCCGGCTCCCTCCACCTAAATCAGAAAAAATTGTTGGGGCAAAAAGCAAGATGTTCCTATACAAAGAATAAGTGAAGAGTTCTCTTAGATATGATGGTTCCTCGGATGACTTATGCTCTATTCCAGAGTAGTATTCATTGATAATTTTGAACAGGGTAGTAAGTTCAGTTTCCAGAATTTTTGAGGATTTCGAATCCATCCTGTAGGAGTTTAATTCTGTTTGGTTAACGTTGTCACTATTGAGGAAAAGTTTAGACAAAAAAGTATCGTACCATAATTTTATACGGGGTTTGTCTATGATATCTCCACTAAACAGTGATTGGATCTCCTTCAATAATGCAGGGTGTTTAATCGGGCCATCAGGGATTTGCCCAGTGAACAACATTACATCAACTGCTAAAGAATCCTGCTTCCCCCAATTATGGGCGCTGTGAAGTGATTTAGCAACAGTACCAATGAAATTCAAGCACAGAGATTGAGGTATATTTTCAATGTGTTTTTGCCTTTCATAGACTCTAATGCTGCCGTCTTGTTTTTTCGGTATCCAATTATAGTACCATGTACTTCGAAGTGGGGTCTTATCGTTGAGGTGTGAATTGTACTTCGAGTGGTTATGGTCTATTTCAGCCACTATCTTATTTTTCAACCCCTGCCAAAACCTAGAAGAGTTGAATAATTTGGCGTTTGGTTGGTCAAAACCCCTCTCAGACATTTCAACATATGTAAGATGGAGAGAATCCTTGATGAAGTGGTCGATATATGTGTGTAAGTCTTCGCGAAGATAGAATGATTTTTCGACATCATCTAATGAAGTCTCAGGGGGATAATCTGTGTTAGAAAACGGGTTTAACATTAAATCCAATGTTAAACTGAGTTCTTCGCGCTTAATCGCAGACAGAAGAAGAGAGGGTGCTTGTTTGTTGTTGAAAATTGAGTCCCAGCTCCCGAATTTTACTGCAACTTCGCTCCAAAATTCTGTTTGTGAGGGTATGTGTAAAGTAGTCTGTATTTTGGAATTTGTATCGGGATTGAGTTCAAATAATGGGTTTTGCACATAATCGACAACTTTGTGGTCGATTTTATCATAAATGTAAAGGAGTATTTTGTCTAAAATGTGAAGTTTTGGATCGAGATTAATACGTCCACCAATACTTCTTTCAATAATAGTATCAAGTGTTGGAGGAGTAAAAGAAACTTGATACTTTTCATCGAATTTTAAATTAATATCAAAAATAATCTCTTCTTTATCACTTATTGGGTTGGAATTCAAACTAAGCCCGAAACATTCGCTCAACAACAGTTCGAGAATGTAAGGATATTCATCGGCACAAACCTGAGCATCCTGTAGGACATATTGCATGAAAGGTTGTAATAGTTTACTAAGTGAAAAGTATACTTCTTGAGAAAGAGATTGTTCTTTTGCCCCGTTAATCAGTGAGATTAGGAAAAGTTCACAGATTCCATCACTGGATTGGTATGATAGATCAGGCCCGTTGGGTGAATCTTGTTCTATTAAACGCCCGTACTCGCCGGGTTTTTCGCTGAAATCTGTACGAAACCCGGTGAGTATAGTTGGAACTTTAGGGGAACTATTTGTTTTCCGACCAACATATGTTGAGGGTTTTGCTGCGCTCGTTCCAGCTAGGAGTAGAGTTGAGAAATAAGGAATCTCTTGGGATTGTGGTTTGAGGAGGTCTTCTGGTTTTGCTTCAAGGTATCTTTGCCATAACAAGCGTTCATTGTTGAAGTTTCCAATTTGAGATTCATCAAGTGCCCAACGGAGATAGTTGTTGATGCTGTATCCTTCAGAATTTTCTTGGCGTTGGAGCGTTGAAAGAATAAAGTTGTCAAGGCCTTCTGAGGTCTCGCCCATATCGAAAATTTCAATTTCCAATTCAGAAATTACCTCTGTAGACAGCGTAGGTAAGCTGAAGATTATTGATTCAGGAAATTCATAATAGGTGTTGATTTTAATCGCTTTCTCTGGCTTAGCAAGTTGGGGAAATGGGTATCTCGAAACAAGAAGAAGTCGATATTCAGGCCGAGAAAGAAGTACATTCATTCGAGTCATAATGTTTTGATACAATTGAAGAAAGTTGGTGACCGAACTTTTCGACGCAGGAGATTCTCTTTTCATCCATTTACGAATGCGATTTTCAATATCGGATTTATTCAATCCTTTACTTAAATTCCCTTCTGCATCTAAGAACATCATTTCATATGGATTAAACACGATAACTCCAGAGAATTCTAGCCCTTTCACAGTTTCCCCGTTGTATGTTGTAAAATTGCCAATAGATTCCAAGTCATCACCAAATGTCGATTCATAAGGGGTTATTATTGCCGTTCTCGAGGTCTTTGAAATCTCATGGGAGTTACTGGCAAGTACTTGTCGGAGTCGTAGGATATGTTCGTCATCTGGAGCGTAAATAATTGAAATTCTACAATCTGTGTTCTTTTCTTTTGCCATGTCGCTAATCTTTAAAAATTCACGTGGGTAATTTGGCATGGTTTCTGAAGGGTATTGATGAGCAAATGTGTTTCTGAAGACATCGTTTAATTTTGCTATTTTGGGAGCGTTACGATACACTTGTTTTAGCGTCACTAAATCGGCATCGACATTTTGAGATATACCAAAATCAAGTAGACGATTGAGTTCTAAATGGGCTCTTGAGTCGGTGTTAGAGAGAATCTTAAGTGTGGTTTGACAGAAATTAAACCATTGGAAGCCGCTTCTATTCACGGTTTGTAAATCATCTCCTGCAACGAGAATCGCTTTCGAATCAAACTTCGGGCGAAGTAAAAGAAGCAGGAGAGCCATGGTTGAAGGATCGATGTCTTGGACTTCATCAATCATCAACATGTCGTACTTGTGTTTCGATTCTCCGCGGTTGCGCGAAAGTTGTGTACGAGCAAGATATGACGCGTGTGCATAAGTAACATATTCTGTCTCATTAAGAATATACAAACAATATTCAGCAAAAAGGGCGATTTGTTTTTGATTGCCTGATACGCTGCGGTATTGGCTTTGCTCATAGTCATATAGATTGATCATTACGTCGCTTTTTGAGCCACTTGTATGGTGGAATAAGGTTGTGAAATCAGACCATGCATCAGTAAAAGATGGAGGATTTACGTTTCGTCGTGAAAACAGATTCATCATTCCTTCTTTGAATTGTAAAAAGTCAAGTAATTTTTTGTTGTGGTTTCGGATGTCATCTGATTCCTTAAGGACGGATAAAATGATTTCTTTGACTGTTAGTGGTCCTGAATTAGGTTTTTCCATGCCGGCCAAGCCAGCGTTTTGGGGTAGTGAAGCGCGTTCCTCCCATTGCACCCTTACGCTATCGACTAAAGGTCGATTAAGAGTTACATATCTCCATAATAATTTCTTAGAGGTGCGTTTGAGATGTTCCATAATGAAATTAAGACAGAAATAGGTCTTTCCTGTACCAGGTGCCCCGCGAAGAAAGAGGGCTGAGTTCGATTTTGATTCAAAATAATCATCCATTATGATGCTTTTCTCATTCATTTCATTTTCACTGAGGTTTGAAATTAATCCGAGTTTGTATGCTTCTTCAATCCACAAATTCCAATCAACATTTTCAACCGTTCCAATATCTGGATGGAAGCTGATTGCGGCTCCTGTCCAGTGAATTTGAGCTTTCTCCGCTTCCCGGCGGATGAGGTCTTTTCCGCCACCTGGCTTCAAAAAACGCAATGCTAAAGATGGGAAGTAATAACTTTCAATAGATAAATCGTTTTGAGTTGCAAGTGTTTCTTCAAATAACAATTGGTGAGTGAATTCGAACGTGTTTGTTGTAGAATTCGTTGAAATGAGTCCAGTACTTACGCATAAATCAAAGAATAATCGTGTCTGATTGGCTATGTTGTCTTGTTCGTCTTTAAATGTGTTAAATTCAAGTAAAAAATGAGATAATTCTTCTTTGAACTCGTTTGATTGGGCTTGCTCGTTATTATTTAAAAACTGTTGAACCGCCTCGGTAAGTTGATTTGAGTATCGAAGTGCGAAAGGGCCTGTTTTCCCTTGCTCCAAAGTTCGTTCCTGTACAAATTGAGAAACAAACATGTCTGTTGAAGTGGAAATTGATGTTTCAAGGGTTTGGAGGATTTCCTGGTTCTTGAAGCGGAGTCTGTGTGTTCGGGTAATGTGTGTGTTTTGTATTACAAATGTTTCAAAATGCTGTTGTAAAATATTTGATTTTGAACGTTCAAGTGAGTTTTCTGCATATGATGATGTGTGAATTGACTCCCATAATGCATGATAGAATATTGTTGATGGATATTGGAGTTTCGTGAGATCAAACCCATTCAATGGGGCGTTCCAGACTCCATAGATATGTTGCTCAAGTTGCTCAAAGAAGTATGGAGTTAATTCATGGTTTTTATCATAACTGCCGCTCCACCTGCCCGCAAATAATGGCATTTGCGACTGGAGGTGGCGCGTCCATTCTTGCCATTTTTCGATATTGTCGGAGCCCGAGGACGGGAACGGCCTGCACTCCCCATTCTGGAGTTTGGGTAATTCGATTTGAAGAGTTCTTTTCAGTAGTATGGGGTGGAGTTCATTTTGGAAGAAATTCCACTCATACGGGCGACAAGTCCAAAACAAAGCGATACCCAAACGAGTAGTTTGTTCAAGGAAAGTGGACCATTTTTTCATAGTGTTTGATTTACCAATTACTTCATCGATAAGAAGAATATCGAGTGTGTCAAGAATTATTAATGGTGTTTTCCCAGCATCCTCGGCCTCTTTAACGAAATCTTTCAAAGTATAATCATCCTTTATTTGAGTAATTGCGCCTGAACGGATATTCGACCACATCGACTCGTCTTCAGAATCATTTGTGCCTGCTCGCTGAAGTTCAGAATACAATGGAAGAAATAAATCTTGAAATTTCGTGTTTTTGCAAAGTAAAGAAGTGAGGTGGCGTAATTCGGTGGTCTTACCCATTGACGGTTGCCCGTACATCATGATATTGAGCGCTTTTTTGGGCTTCGATTGTGACAGTATTTTTACGAGAGTTTTACCAATATATTCGTGAAAGTTTTGACGTATAATGCCGTTGCTGGTCATAAATTCCTCAACACGAGGAATTAGTTTCACATCAGTTGAGAGCTTCGCGGACAACTGAAGATAAGTGTTGTTTTGATTGACCACATCTTCACCTCCCCTTCCAGAGCCTTGCCCGTATACTGCTGTCGTTTTGACGATATATAAAAAAGACAAGGTGTATTACACCAGACTTGCCAGTTCTCGAAGAATGTTTCCTGGGCTCCATAGCCCTAAAATTATCCACGATATGACAAGGAAAGCAAAGATTGAAATGGTTAAATAAAAAGCATTCTCACTCCAATCTTTTACTTTGAGCCCGTCTAATGGGCCCCACGGTATCATATTGAACAAACCTAGAATAAGATTTGCCGATAACCAAAATATCCCTGCATCTACAAGCATTTGTTGCCAAACCAAGGAACCATCAACAAGGTAATTGCCATATTGGACATCTGTACCAACAACATCAAACGCTCCACTCAATCCAAGAATAAGAGCCCAAACTGGTATTCCTATGGCGAATAGACCGAGGTTTACAAGTGGGCCTGCAATGGCAATGTGGCCGTTTTGACGTCGGGTAACAAGTCCCGCTACCATTACGGCACCTGGGGCCATAAAAAGCACCCCGAGGAAGAATGATAGGAAGATTCCGAACCGTAATCCTTTGGGATCTGCACGGAATTCAGCCCAGCATCCGTTCCTTTTCGCAACAATCTTGTGGCCGATTTCATGCAGAAGAAAAGCCGGACCAACAGCAAGCAACATTACTGGCATTGAAAGAAGGAGTTGGATTATCCAAGCTGCGGTGCCAAACTTACCACTCAACAGGCCCCCTGTTGACATAAACCCGAGTGCAAGGGTGAAGGCTGCTGTTGCAAGTAGGAGATGTTGTTTCTCAACATCGCTAAAATGCCACAGTTTTCCCGTATGAAGCTGAGCTGGTTGTTGGGTTTGTTGCCCCAAGAGTTGAGCAAAAAGTGGATTTGTTCTGAGGTTTGAGTTCAAGCCAACATGAATGGTGCCATCTGGAGCTTGACGGGCATGAACTCGGTGTATTCTGTTTCGAGATTCGGGAAATGGATTATCGTCGAGTATGTCTGCTCGCCTATCCCTCCCTGACATGGCTTGTGTTTATTGGGGTTTGATTTGAAGCCTCGCATCCGAAGTTTGATGCCCTAGTCCACCACCAGCACGTTGAGGACAAGTATGTCAATGCCGAGGCGTGCCATGAAAGAGATGGGTTTTCAAGCCTGTTGTTTACGATGTGATGCTGTAGATGTTGCGGCATCGGCTCGGTGTAAGCAGTGTATTGCTCGCCACACTACGATTCGAGATAAACTCGCAAATATCTCTTATGATGACCCATTGACGCAGTTTGCAAAAGAAATGTTGATGATGGCTGCCGCACCACACCGATACGATCATGATGAAGTTCATGGAAAGGTACTCCATGAGCAACAAGAACTTGCTGCAGCACTTTCCGAACCAATTCCAGAATCAACTGTTGAAGAAGTTCAAGCCTTATTTAATCAACAAAGAGCGAAAAAGAAGAAGAATATCATTCAAGATGTTGCAAACCAAAACGAATGGAGAAACCAAGCCCCCACAAAACAACTTCAACAAGAAATGATTGGTCTTTTTGATGAAGAAACTCATTCTGAGTACGGGCGAAGGACGATTCCGTCAAAGGAGATTAAACAAGTCGACAGGAGTGATAGAAGTGGGGAGGATAGGGTGCTTTCCGACCGGTTAGAAGCAGAGAAAAACGCCAATATTGGTGATGTTGAACAAAACGCTATAGTGCAAAAAAGGATTTTTAATGAACTGCAAAAGAAACGAGAAAATTGGAAGGATGTTGTGGATGAGGTAACCGAATTACTTGAAGATTAATGAATTATATTTAATCGTCTAATAAAAAGTTTTTATTTTAAAAATAATATTCTTACATTTTCACAGTGTTTGGTCTAGGAATGGTTTTTGGAATTCCTAATTCATACGTTACTCTTTGAGTTCCTTTACCCTTAGATTTTTTCCCAATAATCTCAATGTGTCCAATTTCAGAAAGTTCCTGGACGTGGGTTCCTGCACATGGGCAAAGATCTATTTTATCTCCGATTGTAACGACCCTTAATTCCTGGACGAATGACGGGAGTAAGTCCATATTTGTTCTTTCGGGTGGAACTTCTGCATTAACTTGTTCGCGGGTCATCGTCGAGTCGGTGACGGGGTGGTTTTCATCGATAAGTGAGTTGACAGCGTGAGTGACCGTTTCAAGCATTTCGGGTGTGAAGGAGATTGGATTGAAATCTATTCGCGAACGGTCGTGATGGATTTGATTTCCTACAGTTCGTGTTCCATTATATAATTCATATACGACGCCTGAAACAAGGTGTTGTGCTGTGTGCATTCGCATGTGTGCATGTCTTCTGCTCCAATCAATAATTCCTTCAATTTCATCACCCAGAGTGAGTTGGTGATCTTCATCGAGCGTGTGGAGGATTTGATTTCGTCCACGAACCTCATACACATTTTGTACTCCGTTTGGTCCTTTAATTATGCCCGTATCCCAATTCTGACCACCGCCTAAAGGATAAAATAAACTACGGTCGAAAGCAACTTTATCACCGTCTACATGCACTACCTCTGCATGAAAAGTAGTGGAATATCCTGACAAAATACTCTGGAGATAAAGGCGTTCGGTATCCTGCATAGAAATCCCTAGAAGGAGAACTATGTTGATGTTTTCATGAGTTATCTACGAGAAGAGGATCTTTTAACTCTCCAGATTCATCGAGAATTAACGCAGGTGTTTTCCATGCTTTATGTAAAGCAACAGTTGATTGCCATAATGCTCTAAAAAATCCTAATTCCTGATATTCCCAGCCTCGTTCCTCTGCATACTCTTTGACTAAAGGAGCAGCTTTTGGGAGGTTGAAGTGGGAAAGGGCGGGTAACAGATGGTGTTCGATTTGGTAGTCAAGGCCAACAAAAAAGAAGGAACCTATTGGGCCCATCTTAATTCTTCGAGCTGTTTCGATTTGAAGACGCCAGTTTTGATCGTATTCTGTAATTACAGGGCGGCCTGCATGACCAACAATGAATATAGCAGTCAAACATGTTCCGACTAAACTCCACAAAAGAATGTAGAATCCTATGACAATTTGCCACGATATGCCCAAAAGAATTGGGAGTGCAATCCATAATGAAAAGTGAGCGAGGATGAGGGATGTATCAAGAAGCCAGATCTTAGTGAATCGTTTTTTCTTTTTTGACTTTTTGAAGGGTTTAAAAGCGATGTATTTGAGGCCGTCAAACCGCATTAAATGTCCAACAAGAAGTGATATTGGCCAGAATGTCCAACCCTGTAAATGGCGTTGGAAAAACTTTCGAACAGGTCCGCTAGTGACATACTCTTCTTCGCTGAAGGTAAATGGCCATGAATGTATATCTGGGTCTTTTGAGTGCACATTCGGGTGGGCATGGTGTTCAATGTTGTGTTTCTCGCGCCAATATTCCATTGATAAACCAGCAAATAAAGGGAAAACTATAGCGGCAAGTGAAATGTTCCCTGCTTTTGAACGGCATGCTGAAGAGTGAACTCCTTCATGACCTGTCATGGCAAGGGTAGTGGAGAACAGAGCAGTTATGGGTATGAGCATTAATCCAAATTTGAGTGGTAAAAATATATGTGCACTGTACAAAGCACACACGACAACAAGTAGGGAGATTACTTTGAACCAAGATTTCATTGTTGGTTTATCTAGAAGATTGGCTTCTTTGAGCTTTTTGCGAAGGTCTGCAACTGGATGTCCGGCCATTACGATACCTCTACTTGACTTTGGGGCGGTGGGGTTGGCTTTTAATGTGGTGTGTTCAGCAACACCTAATTTATTCCTTTTAGATGGAATGCAGTATCTTTCCCAACGACTATTTGCGCATCTATTGTCCTCTGCTTTTGGTCTATAGGAAGAGAACAAGATATACTTTCAATCCAACCATGTAACGGAATCCAGTGTTGATCTGTTTGCCAAACTTCTGTTAATCCTTCATGACGGGAAAATGAAATTACATCATTTGGGATATGTGCGCAATCTGAGGTTAATGCTGTACCTCCATGTATATCTATAAATTGGCCAAAGTCGGGTAATATCGTTGGCTGGATTTTGATATTATGCTGCTTTGAGCCTGGTGAATTGTACGTCCACTGACGATCATCAACCAAAAAATCACAATCGATTTGACCCGTGCTGTTAGGTCCTGCTCCAATGTATTCAATTGAATATCCTTGTTCAGTAGAAAAGGATTGAGTAATTCGTGTTCGAGTAAATATTTCAACCCCTTTTTCAGCAGCGACAACTGCGAGATGTTTGAGAACCCATTCTGATCGAAGTGCATAACCATCTACTACATTGTTAGGTTGAAGAAATTGGAGCTGTTCCGAAGTTAAATAGCCTTCAAGAATATGTATATTTGTTATAATTCCTGGAGATATTGAGGGCAAACCTATTTCGGCATTAAGTTCAAAAATAGTAATTTTAAACAAATCTGCCAATTCAATTGCAGAAATCATATTCGAAATCGTTCCACCGATTAATACTACAGATTTCAATCAATCACTTCCTGGGGGAGAATATCAAGAGCAAAAACTGGACAAGATGGAATACATAGCTCACAATGAGTACACTTCTCCTCATCGACTACGGCGAGTTTGTCAATTAATGATAACACGTTTACTGGGCATAAAGCAATGCATGCTGCACAACCAAAACAGCGATCTTCGTCGACAACAAATGAGTGACCGACCTGCCTTGGCATGTACTGCGCTAATGGTTATAATTCAAGTCACCTTCGTTAAAAGATAATTAAATTAGGGCTATTCCAACGGAAACTAAATTATCCAGACATTGTAAATCACAAGAGAAATAGTTGTGATGAATTCAAATAAAATCTCTATGGGAAATAATTCCTAGATGTTAAAGGAACCAAATGCTAGAAGGTGTCGACACCCCTTTGTTTCCAGTAGAGATAAATTTCATTGAGAAGGTAGTATGTTCAATGTATGAAGTGTATGTGAATGTAGTATGCCCCCAATGTTATGTGCGCGTAAAGCACTTAACTTAACCTCTATAAATCAAACAAAAAAACCTGCACTATGGTAGAAAATAGTTCCATAGGAAATTAAGGGGTGTACATGTCCAGAATTGAACAACTTCAAGAGTTACACTTAACTCGGTTATTCGATTGTAATGGTGTTTTATTCTCCTGGACGTACTTCTACTTACCCTAAAGATAGCCCAATACGTGGAATACGTTACCACTGTTTAGGTGGCGGTGATGAAGTTGGCAACGTAGGTATAATGCTTGAAGATTCAAAAACCACCCGATTACTACTTGATTATGGTTTAGCACCAACCACGCCGCCCCGATATCCTTCTGAAGCACCAGAAGTTCGTCATGCTGTTATTACCCACTCACACGTGGATCATTTAGGAATGGCTCCATGGCTGTGTTCGAACCATCGAACTCAACTCCACGGTACTGCTCTAACTGCAGAGATATCTGAATTAATGTGGTACGATTGCCATAAAGTGAGTTCAATTGAAAAATATCCGCTTGCCTGGGACAAACGTGACATTAGCACCGCTCTTGACTCATGGAATACCCATGATTTTCACGCTCCATGGCAACACCAAGACTGGAAACTTGAATTGCATAGAGCAGGACATATCCCGGGAGCAGCTATGCTTAATATCGAAACACCACAAAGGAAAATTCTACTCACTGGCGATTTCGATTCTCGAGACTCACCGCTTACATCAGGCGCAAAACCTGTGAAAACCGACACATTATTTCTAGAAGGCACGTATGGAGGTCGAAATCATCCACCTTTGGAAGAAGAAGAATTACGATTTGTTCAACATGTTCAACGTGTCGTCGACCGAGGGGGGACAGTCCTCATTCCTGCATTTGCAAACGGTAGGACTCAAGATGTTATAATGAGGTTACACAAACATCTACCTCATCTTGATGTTCATGTTGATGGCATGGGTAAGAGAATCGCCAAAATGCAACTCAACCATCCTGAAACACTTCGAGATGCTAGCGCCTTGCAAACAGCTTGGTCTTGGTGTAGGCGTGTTTCTAGTAAATCCGATCGTAAAAAAGCACTCAATGCGGATGTTATTGTTTCAACATCAGGAATGTTGCAAGGAGGGCCGTCAATTTGGTATTTAAACAGGCTACGGCATGATTCTAAGAACGCTATTTTGTTTACAGGTTACCAAGCATCCGGTACTGGTGGGCGTAAAATGCAAAGTGAGGGAAAGGTAGATATTTTTGGAAATGAAACACCAATTCCTCTAGAATGGGAGTCGTATTCGTTTTCAACACATGCAGGACATAAGGAAATAGTCGAGTTTGCATCAGCATGCGAAGCTGAAGAAGTCGTAGTCTACCACACCGATCCAAATAACGCGCGCCCCCCACTAGTAGAGGAACTCACAAAAAGAGGACATATCGTACATACTCCAATAAATGGGATTTCAGAATACCTTGGTGAAGAATACGGCCGAAGTAATTGAATACAACAACGCCGAGCGGTGGTTGATACCCATGGCGGCAAAGGCACCTAAAGGCACCAAACCGAGGAAAAAGAAAAAGCGCAGAATGCGTCTTTCTCTCAAGCAGAAGAAAATTAATGTTAAAACAGATAAATACACTGATTCTTTAGGCTGGTCACAAGATGTTGGACGTACATTAGGCGACGCACCTGCGGGTCCTGCAGAACCCGAAACTCTGAAAGTTCAATGTGAAATGTGTGGATCGATGCTAAAGATTCCAAAACCTAAAAAATCCCGATACACCGTGAGTTGTGCATATGCAGAATGCGGCCATGTGATGAATTTTGAATGAGGTTAAACAATGGAGCAAGGCTTTGCCCTTCTTGTGATTTGCTTAGCACTTTTCTTAGTATCTCTTCTTTATTCGAGTGTAGGCCATGGTGGTGCTTCAGGGTATCTGGCTGTTTTATCGCTAACAAGCTATGGGCAGATGAGCAGTCCATGGCTTAAACAACACGCATGGGTCCTCAATCTTGTTGTTGCCGGCCTTGCATTCTATCATTACTCAAAAGCGAACCATCACCTTTTTTCAAAAACACTACCATTCATTATTGCAAGCACACCTTTGGCTTTTTTTGGCGGTTATCTAAAAGTAGATGGCACAATATATGACATCATACTATCATTTACTCTTCTTTATGCTGCAATACGTTTAATGTCGAAGCCAGAAACTTTTTCACAAGAAATCACAAACCCTCGTCCTGCAGAAGCGTATTCATTTGGAGCAGGTATTGGATTTCTAAGCGGCATCATTGGAGTAGGTGGAGGTATATTTCTATCTCCAATCCTTCTTTTGAAAAAGTGGGCCACACCAAAGGCTGCAGCAGCAACAGCCGCCTTGTTCATTTGGGTGAATTCAGCAGCTGGCTTACTCGGCGCTACCGCTTCAAATCAACTAATTCTTGAGTTTTCAACACTTATTCCGTTTTTAATTGCGGTCCTTTTTGGTGGTTTTATTGGTTCGCGGTATGGTGCTAAACGCGCCCATCAAAAGACAGTCCAAACCCTTCTCGTGTTTGTACTCCTCCTTGCATCTTGCAAACGGATTGCTGAAATGGTGCTTTAATATCCAACCGTGAAAGTCAAACGAATAAACGAGGTGGTCGCGTCATGTCGGATACTCCATACTTCATTTCATACAATGAGGCACTGGAAATTCTCTCACAACATACGATTAAAATAAACACTGAATCAATCCACCTCGATGATGCCTTTAATCGGGTACTATCGAAAGAGCTTCAATCAAAAGTCGACGATCCACGTTTTGATAATTCGTCAATGGACGGATTTGCGTTTCGTCATAACGATTCTCTTCAACCTCCAACAACACTTTCAATTATTCAAACAGTTCAGGCAGGAACCGATCAAAATTTAACATTTGTAAACAGCGGACAAGCCTCCCGAATCATGACTGGAGCGCCCATTCCTGACGGCGCAGATTCTATATTACCAATCGAATTATGTCAAGTAAGCAATAACGGAAAAGCAGTAACACTGTTACAAGAAGGTAAGAAACATTTCATCCGAAAACGCGGTGAAAATCTTTTTGTAAATCAGGTAGCCTTGGGAAAGGGAACACTACTCAATCCATCTTCTGTGGGTTTATGTGCAACAATGGGTTATTCACATGTTGATGTGTTTAAACAAATGAAAATTGGAATAATTTCTACAGGTGATGAATTGCAATTACCAGGAAATACGCTCAAAGAAAATGAAATTTTTGAATCCAATTCTTTTGGCCTCGCATCTTTGATACGACTGAACGGGCATAACCCAATCCGATACGACTCAGTCACAGACACGATTGAAGATTTACGCTTACAGTTTGATAAGGCTGCACTTGAGTGTGATTTAGTGCTTACATCAGGTGGTGTTTCAATGGGAGACTGGGACCTTGTCCGAAAACTAATGGAGGAGGAAGGTGATGTGAAGTTTTGGAGAGTCAAAATACGCCCAGGTTCCCCACCATTGTTTGGTTATTGGAATGACACACCACTCTTTGGCTTACCCGGTAATCCGGCAAGTAGCCATGTTGTTTTTCGTATGCTTGTTGCACCTTTTTTACGTCAAAGCACTTTTGGAGGCGGATTTCAAGAGAGGAGAGTTCGCGTTAAACTTGCTGAAAAATTCAAAGCAGATCAGAACTGTCTTGTTTTAAGAAGGATAAAAATCGATACTTCCGGTGAGCAATTACTCGCCTATTCTACCGGATATCAAGGCTCGGGAAATCTTCACAGCCTTGTTTTAGCAGACGGCTTAACACTCTTAGAACCCGGGCATAGCGGCGAACAAGGAACTTGGTGCGATGCATTGATTTTGTAGGTGATTGAATGAAACACACAACCACTGGCGCCAAAATTCTACTTGATGTACTCGCCATAATGATGCCTAATACGTCAAAATCCAAACTTCGAAAAATGCTTACTGAAGGTAGAATTCATGTCGATGGAACGACAATTCACAAAGCGCGGTCACAGGTAGAAAAAGGGTCTGTTGTCGAAATTCTAAGTAAGAAGAAAGCCTTTGAAGCAACCCCACCCCCTCCGTCAAAGAAAAAATCCAACCTCGATATATTGTGGGAAGATGATGCCATCCTAGTCGTAGAAAAACCTGCAGGTTTGCTTTCTATTGCGACTGACAAACTCGAAGTCGATACACTTCATTCGCGTTGCGTCGATTATGTCCGACTTACAAATGAACGAAGTTGGTGCCACATCGTTCATCGTCTCGATCGAGATACTTCAGGCGTCATGGTGTTTGCACGCCATGAGCGACACAAAGAATACATTCAATCTCAATTTGCCGAACGTGCAGTTCACCGAACATACCATGCCCTCATCGAAGGGCGTCCAAAACAAGAATTCGGCACAACACGAGAGTGGCTTGTAGAAGACAAACACCTTCATGTAAAACGGGTCAAACCAACATTTCATGGTGCTAAAGAAGCAATCACACACTGGAGTCTATCTGAAACAGATAACCACTTTTCACTCCTTCAAATTACCATTGAGACCGGTCGCCGACACCAAATTAGAATGGCAATGCGTTCACTCGGTTGTCCGGTTGTTGGGGATGAATTACACGGTGCAGAAACAAACCCGTTAAACCGGGTTTGTTTACACGCATCTGCCCTAGAATTCCTCCATCCCGAGAGTGATGAACCTGTTCGTTTTGAGTCACCAATCCCAAGAGGATTCTATCCGCTTTAGACCGAACTCGGAACATTAGCTACGAGCCAAACCTATCTCGAGTGATGCACTTTTTGCCCTATTGTTTTGATTTTTTGACTCGGTGATAGGAAAAGCAGGACTTGAAGAACCGTTGACCGTCACGAGACACTGAGGGGAACTCATGAGTCAACCGGGTGATGAAGGCTGGATTGAAGTTCGCGGGGCTCGAACCCACAACCTCCAAGACATTACAGTCAAACTCCCCCGCGGCCAATTCGTCGTTATATCAGGTGTTTCTGGTTCGGGAAAGTCGAGCCTTGCCTTTGACACATTGTATGCTGAAGGACAACGACGCTACGTCGAAAGTCTCTCTTCTTACGCTCGCCAGTTTATTGGTCAAATGAAAAAAGCGGATTGTGACGGAATAGAGGGTTTATCACCAGCCATTTCAATCGACCAAAAACAAGGTTCACACAATCCACGTTCAACTGTAGCAACTGTTACTGAAATACAAGACTATCTCCGTTTACTTTGGGCCAGGGTTGGTAAGCCACACTGTCCTACTTGCGGGAGGGAAGTGGCGCGTCGTACTGTACAGGAGATTGTTGATGACATCATATGGCACATGGAGGGCCATGCTGTTGCAATGTGGGCTCCCGCTGTCCGTGCACGAAAAGGCACACACATGGACCTTTTTCGTCAACTTGTTGAACAAGGCTATCTTTACGGTAAAGTCAACGGCCATGACGCTGAATTTGAAAACCCACCTGAATTAGACAAGAACTTTCGCCACGATATCGATGTTCGAATTGACAGGCTAAAATGTACGCGAGAACGCCGACAAAGGCTAACTGAATCTGTAGAAGGAGCCCTTCGATTGGGCGGGGGCACGGTAGCAATTGAGAGCCTTGAATCCCCCCCTCCCGACGCCGAACTTTCTGAAGGCTCGAAGTCTAGGTTAACTCAGGAAGGGGAAACTATTGCTTGGTCTGAGGAATTTGCTTGTCCTGACCACGGTGCTTTCATGCCTGAACTTTCTCCACGTGTCTTTTCCTTCAATTCCCCTCTCGGTGCATGCGGCGTTTGTCAAGGCCTAGGTGTTGAACGTCAATTCAATATTGAACTCATAATTGATGGCACACTTACGGTTTCTAACGGTTGTGTAAGGCCGTGGCGCCAATCAATGTCACCCTCATGGTACCGTCGATTACTAGAACAAGTTTGCCAGCATTATGGAATTTCTCGCAATACCCCGTTTGAACTTCTTGACGAAGATGATAAAGACATCCTGCTTTATGGTTCAGGTTCAACTATTATCAACTTCCATTTTGAGTCGGACAATGGCTCAGTATACAAGATGAACCGCCCCTGGGAAGGCATCATTGCTCGCTTACAGAAGACGTACACCGACACCACATCTGAACGAACCCGTTCACGTCTCATCAGTTGTATGACGGACCTCAATTGTTCTTCTTGTGGCGGTGAAAAACTCAATGCTGCCGCCCGATATGTCTCTGTAGGAGGCATTCGCTTACCAGAAATAAGCCAGTGTTCGGTACACGATTCACTTTCCCTTGTTCGTGCTTGGCAGCCCGATGGCGAAGGCGCCCCGGAAAACTTTGCAGATGCACTTGAAACACTCGATGAACGCAGCCTTTTCATTGGTAAAGACATCCTCAAGGAAATAGAAAACCGTTTAGGATTCCTAGATAGCGTTGGTCTTGATTACCTCACTCTTGACAGAAAGGCAAACACCCTATCGGGGGGTGAAAGCCAACGCATCCGCCTTGCGACTCAAATCGGCAGCCGCCTCACTGGAGTAATGTACGTCTTAGACGAACCATCCATAGGACTCCACCAAAGGGACAATTCACGCCTTTTGGCAACCCTTCGTGAATTGAGTGATTTAGGAAACACACTCATCGTTGTCGAACACGATGAAGACACCCTCCGTCAAGCAGACTGGCTGTGCGATCTTGGCCCAGGTGCTGGACTTGAGGGTGGAACAATTGTAGCCAACGGACCCCCAAAAATCGCTATGGAGGCTAAAGATTCAGTTACCGGGGCTTTCCTGAGTGGTCGGCGTGAAATTCAAGTGCCTGAGAAAAGAAGAAAACCTTCCAAAAAATGGATTGAAATAAAAGGAGCTCAACACAATAATCTTCAATGCATTGACGCCAAATTTCCTATCGGCTGCATGACAGCAGTTACTGGCGTATCAGGCTCTGGAAAATCCTCTCTTGTTTCTGGAATCCTCGCGCCTACTCTACAACGCCACCTCCACAACGCAGATACAGTTTCGGGAAAGCATGCCAAAGTCAAGGGTCTCGAACATGTCGATAAGGCGATTATAATCGACCAATCACCTATTGGTAGGACACCTCGCTCTAATCCGGCAACATACACTAAAGTGTTTGATGAAATACGAATACTGTTCTCAAAAACAACATTATCGAAAGAGCGCGGTTACAAGCCAGGACACTTCAGTTTCAACGTTAAGGGAGGCCGTTGTGAATCTTGCAAGGGCGCCGGTTCAATTAAACTGGAGATGAATTTCCTCCCAGATGTTTGGATTACCTGCGATATTTGCCAAGGTCTACGTTACACGCGTGAATGTCTAGAAGTGACTTGGAAGGGTAAGAATATCAACGACATTTTACAGATGCCGATTGGTGAAGCAGCGGTATTCTTTGAGAATCATCGAAAAATATTCCGAACGCTCGACACACTTCGTTCAGTTGGACTTTCCTATGTCCGCCTCGGCCAACCTGCAACCACCCTTTCAGGCGGAGAGGCACAACGGGTAAAACTCGCGAGTGAACTACGCCGCCCACCGAACAAACATACGGTGTATATCTTAGACGAACCCACTACAGGACTTTCCTTTTCAGATGTTGAACTTCTCATCAATGTTCTTCTTGAACTACGAGAAAAAGGCCACAGCATCATCGTCATCGAACATCACCTCGATGTTATCAAGTCATCTGATTGGGTTCTTGATCTCGGGCCAGAAGGCGGTGAACGCGGCGGAATGGTTCTTGCTCAGGGCACACCAGAGGATGTCGCCGCCAATACCGAGAGTTTTACTGGCCAATATTTGGCCAAACTTCTCAATTGATTCCTCCGTATTGTTCAAAGAGCGTAGTCTATGGCATTCTTTACGCCCCTCGGGGGGCGGGTGCTATCATTGCCAATCTCACGTGTGGAAGTTACGCCAAAACAAGGCGAAGGAATGCGTGATGTGCGAGGTGATGTTGTTCGAAGACAACTCAAGGCAGATCACGGCATCGAAGTTCTAGAAGTCCGCTCAATTAATGGATTCCTCATTAAGAGCGTAGTTGAGGCTGAACAAATATCAGAGCGCGTCGATGACCTTTTTTCCGATCCGATTATCGAACATGCATCCACAAACAGTCTCCTTCTTACATCGCCTGAATATTTCCCAACCACGCCCGATGCAGCAATCACTATCGGGTTTAAGCCAGGGGTCACCGACAACCCAGGAAATGCTGCATATGACGGTTTCAAAACCATATTTTCACAACATGAAGATTTTGAAGATGCATCAATATCAACATATCAAACATATGTTTTCTATGGCGTACCTGAAAATATTTCTGTTGAATGGATTGCATCAACACTTCATAATAATTTGATTCAACGTGCCTTGGTTTCGGGCGCTGAGGCATGTCAACAATCGATGTGGCCGTCTCTAGAATATCCCGAAAAACCCCCACAGGTCTTTTCTCCACCCCAACCCATGAACTTAGAAATCAGTGACGAAGCCCTTCTCGAATTATCCGATAAGGGACTTTTAGCTCTCAATTTAGAAGAAATGCAAACTATACAAGGACATTACAGAGATGAAGAAATTCGTGCTGCTAGAAATGCTGTTGGAATTGTCACAGATGCTCCAACAGATGTTGAACTTGAGTGTTTAGCCCAGACTTGGAGTGAGCATTGCAAACACAAGATTTTTGCTTCCAAAATTCACCATATTGACACCGAAACCGGTGAAGACACAATCATTGATTCTATTTTCAAGACGCATATTATGAAACCAACACACGACATGCAAGGTGAGGTTGACTGGCTACTGTCGGTATTTCACGATAATTCTGGCGTTATAGCTTGGGATGACGATTGGAGCGTCTGTATGAAAGCAGAGACACACAATTCGCCTTCTGCCCTTGACCCTTATGGGGGGGCGATGACGGGTATTGTTGGCGTAAATCGCGACATACTTGGAACAGGGCTAGGCGCTCGCCCAATTGCCAATACAGACGTATTCTGCTTTGGCCCTCCTGATTGGAATGGGGATTTGCCCGACAATCTGTTTCACCCTTCACGAGTTTTGCGAGGCGTTCATGCGGGGGTCCGAGTTGGTGGAAACGAATCAGGAATACCTACTGTTAATGGGGCAATCGTCTTTGATGACCGATATATTGGAAAACCACTTGTTTATTGTGGGACAGTTGGAATTATGCCCCGGCAACTCCCAGACGGCCGCCAATCCCACATCAAAACTCCAAAATCCGGGGACATTGTTTACATGGTCGGTGGGCGCGTAGGTTATGACGGCATTCACGGAGCAACATTTTCTTCCCTCGAGTTAACAGAGGAATCTCCTTCAAGCGCCGTCCAAATAGGCGATCCAATCACTCAGAAGAAAATGCTCGATATGGTCTTGGAAGCGCGTGACGCCGGCCTCATTACCTGTATTACTGATAACGGAGCAGGCGGGCTTTCCTCTTCAATTGGAGAAATGGCTGAATACACCAATGGTTGTGAAATCGATCTTGCTAAAGTCCCCCTTAAACAACCAGGATTATCAGCTTGGGAAATTCTTGTTTCTGAGAGCCAAGAACGGATGACCATTGCGGTAAAAACATCGGATTGCGAAGCGTTTGAAGCGATGGCTGACCTACATGAAGTTGAAGCAACACCCGTTGCTACTTTCACCAGTAGCGGCATGTTCCACGTCAAATATGGTAGTGACACCGTTGCCTATCTACCAATCGAGTTTTTGCATGACGGAGTTCCGCAATTACAACTTGAATCGGAATGGGTTGCTCCTGTCAATGAACTGTTTAGAACCGATTTAGTGCCCTTGGATGACGGAGCAGGACACACATCGCTTTTGTTACGAATGTTGGCTCGACCAAACATTGCATCGAAGGAGTCTTGGGTACGGCAATACGACCACGAAGTCATTGCCCAAACTGCAGTTAAGCCCTTTGTCGGTATAGAAAGAGACGGACCCGGCGATGCCGGCGTCATTGCACCTATTCACGGAAACCCTCACGGACTTGTCATTTCCTGCGGAATCGTCCCACGTTATTCAGATTTGGATGCGGGAGCAATGGCAGCAGCCTCTATTGATGAAGCAGTACGAAATGCAGTTTGTGCAGGTGTAAATGTCGACAAAATTGCTGGATTGGATAACTTCTGTTGGCCTGATTCCATTGAATCTGTCAAAACACCCGATGGCAAATTCAAACTCGCACAACTCGTTCGGGCAAACCGTGAACTAGAACGAGTGTGTCGCGCATACCGTTTACCTTGTGTATCTGGAAAAGACTCGATGAAAAATGATTATGGTAGCGGCGAGAACAAAATTTCTATTCCGCCGACGCTACTTTATTCGGTTTTTGGAGATCAGCCTGATGTGCGTTTTACCGCTACCAGTGATTTCAAATCGGCAGGAGAACGAGTATACTTAGTAGGCATTTCTAAAGAAGAACTCGGCGCATGTGAACTTGCCTATATGTTGCGTGATTCAGGCGAAATCTCTGGTATCGGCGGGCAAGTTCCTCTCCTTCCAAACCCAGAAGAAAACATCTCTATGTATCGCTCTCTATCTACTGCTATACAATCGGGTTTAATTCGTACGGCACACGATTGTTCTGAAGGTGGGGTTGCAGTAGCTGCAGCCGAAATGTGCATTGGCGGTAGACTTGGTGCTGACTTAGACATTGACGGTACCGGCCCATCAAGTGTTTGGTCTCGTATGTGGGGCGAATCCCTCGGTCGTTTTTTGGTTGGTGTCGAGCCGGAAGATGAGGCGGCTTTCGTCGAATGGATGAAAGGCCATCCACTCACATTCCTTGGTACAGTGACTGAAAAACCAACCCTTGTGATTTCGGATGGATACGATGCCCTTGTCGATGTTGGAACCGATGCCATGGTAGAATCATGGCAGAAAACACTCGATATGACTGGAGGTGTTGCTTGATGTCATTACCAAAAGTTGCGGTTTTGTTTGGATTTGGCATTAACTGCGACCATGAAACAGCAGCAGTATTCAATCTGGTAGGGGGGCAATCTGAACGAATACACGTGAACCATTTCGTTGAGGGAAACCGAAGCCTCGATAACTTTGATATTTTGGCAGTCCCCGGGGGTTTTTCATTTGGAGACCACCTAGGGAGTGGGCGCTTAATGGGCAACAGACTTCGTTTTGCTCTCCGCAGTCAATTGGAAAAATTCGTAGCCGATGGAAAGCCAATCATCGGCATCTGTAACGGTTTTCAAGTTCTCGTTAAAACTGGCCTTTTACCAGGGCCATTCGGCGATACAGGTCTGCCAGATTTTACCCAACGCGCTAGCCTAACACTCAACGATTCTGGCAGATATGAAGACCGTTGGGTGACTCTAGAGTTTGATTCAAAGAGCCCGTGCATTTGGACAAAAAACATCCAACGTATCGATTGTCCCGTCCGCCATGGTGAAGGAAAGTTTGTGATGCCTTCCACAACAGATTTCGATGCCCTGAATAGAAATCACCAACTCGCGGTTCGATATGTCGACCCATCAACTGAACTCGGCCATGGAATTACTGATGAGCCGCTCCCGTTCCCAATTTCTCCGAATGGGAGTATGAGAAATATCGCAGGTATTTGCGACTCTACCGGCCTTGTTTTTGGCCTCATGCCCCATCCCGAAGCAGTATATGCTAAGTGGCTACATCCACATCACACACGTAACTCTGCACCTGGGCCACAATCAAGTGACACATTAGGTCAGTGGGAGGGAGAAGGCTTGCAAATATTCCGCAATGCAATCCAGTATGTTCTTTCAAAGCGCTGATACAATGTCACAAACAGTACGAATACTTCACATCGATTCCCTTCGAGGAATTGCGGTTTTACTTATGGTAATGGTCCATGCCGCTGCAACATGGAATCCGTTTTCTGAAGTGCAACTCAGTATTTTAGCATACGTTGTTTCAGGGCTTGGGGGTTTAGCAGCACCCCTCTTTGTGACTTTATTTGGGTGGGGTATTGTACGTGCCAACCTTACATTTCAGTCACGTTTATTCCAGTTTTTCTTTTTTCTAATCGCTCAAATAGCTGTGAACCTCACATCACCCCATTTGTTTCATCCATTTACTCCAGGAATATTGTCTCTCATGGCAATCATGACACTTCTATTACCGCTTATCTTTCATAGAAAACGCAATTCCTACAGCAAAATTTTCGTTATCTCTCTAAGCAGTATAATCGTTATTCAAACTTTCCTTCCAGATCTCCAGGGCACAGGCATTTGGGCAGACAGAGTCGATGACGCCTCTATACCAATCATACTATCCAATCTACTTTTGACTGGCACATATCCGCTTTTCCCGTGGTTTTTCTTTGCATTATTTGGGGCAATGATTTCAACACAACCAGTGAATGACGGAAAATCTCTTGAAATAAGTCTATCAGTAAGATTAGCACTTGTTGTAGGGCTTATGTATTGTTCAATCACCCTCGTGTATGCTCAATTCAAAAATATCCTCTGGGCGCATCCTACAGAAGATGCAGTGTTAACGTTCTTTCCAGCGAATCAATCGTTTCTAATCGCAAGTTTGACGGGTGTTGTGCTGTTGTGGATATTGGTTCAAAGATACTCAATGAACATACTGTCTCATACAGGAAAACTTTCGTTGTCAATCTACCTCATGCATTTCATACCCCTAACACTGATGCGCGACTTTGAAGTCACGCACCAGTGGGGATTACAAACTTCTACTCTGGCAGTGCTTATCTATACCCTCGCATGGATACCAACGGCTGTACTGTGGCAGCGGTATTGGCCTAAGGCGAGCGTAGAGACGCTTCTTCGTGCGATTCGAAAATCACTCTTCTGATGCAGCAGACATTGCTTCAGTTGCTTTCTTAGCACCCATCCAAGCAACAACACCGAAACCGATTTTGTTGATGATGTCAGCAATGTTGTATGCAACAGCCATGTATTCTGCACCATTATCGATTTCGATCAATGCTACTTCTGGACTGAAAAGGTAGCCGAGTGGGTAGATGATCCAGCCAACGACGATGAACCAGCGGAGAGCATTTGCACTCCAAATGAGCTCTTCAGAAATCTTGCTGTTGTCAACACCAAGTCCTGAGGACCATGGCGTTCCAGTTGCTACAATAATCATAGCCCAGCCCATACCTCCAAGAAGTAGGGCAAGAATACCATCCATCAAACCTGCTTCTCCAGCATATCCGAATCCAATCATGATGAGTGCGCCCAGGAAACAGATTCCAGTGAATCCAAGCCCAGCGAATTTGTTGTCAGTGATTGCATTCTTACCGACAAGGGATGGGAATTTGAGGGCCATCAATGGGACCGTAATAATCCAGTCCATGTATCGATATTCGACTGAGACTTCACCGAAGTCAGCGTAGACCCCGCGCATGTAGTAGTAGTGGAAGGCGGCAATACCTACAATCAAAGCTGAAATGGTCATTGTAGTTCGGTATTCTGGTGCAACGTTGCTTCGCTCACTCATGAAGAAGACAAAGGCAGCACCCATTGCGATGTATCCTACAAAGAATAGGAAGAACGTCAATGTTTGCAAACCATCGTCAGCACCATCCGAAAGGAAGGCTGGCAGTCCGGTAGCTGCGTCCATGGCGCCTGGCGTGATGTCCGCAGCAGAAACTGTGGATGCCATAGCAAGGGCAAAGGTGGCAATCAAAAGCAGGCTCGTTGTCTTAGAGAACTTATCTGTAATCATGTTTCTCAGTCCGCTGGCGGGTAGTCTCACTTATAATAGAGTGTAATGAACCATGGTCTAAAATAACCATTTTCGACCTTTTTTAGCCAAGCCGCAGTCACACATTTTGGCCAGTTTGAACGGCCCACATCCTTGAATAAACGCCACCCATTTTCTCTAAATCCTCATGTGTTCCATCCTCTATAATGCCGCCGTTTTGTAGGACTAAAATTCTGTCTGCGTTACGAATGGTGGAAAGTCTGTGTGCGATAATAACAGCCGTTCTACCCACTGAGATTTTATTAATCGAACGCTGGAGAGCGGCTTCAGTCTCATTATCAACTGCGGAGGTTGCCTCGTCAAGGATAAGTAAAGGAGCATTTTTTACCACCGCCCTGGCAATAGCAAGCCTCTGCCTTTGTCCGCCAGATAACCTGTGGCCCCCTTCACCCACCATAGTGTCCCACTGGTTTGGCAATTGCTCGACAAAGTCCCCTATTTCTGCGAGCCGAGCGGCTTCAAAAACCTCTATGTCTGCGGCATTTGGCTTTCCATAACGAATGTTTTCAAGAATTGTAGTGGGAAACAAGGTGATGTGTTGATCCACCAACGCCATTGAAGAACGCAGGGTATTCAAATCCCATTCTTGCAGTGGACGTTCTGCCCAAACTATTGTGCCAGAATTTGGCTCAGCAAATCGGAGTAACAAACGAATCAAAGTCGTTTTACCCGCACCCGTCGAACCAACTATTCCAACGGTTTCACCTTGTTTTAGAACAAGGTTCATGTTTTCAAACACCGCCTCCCTATCTGGATACCCAAAATTTACATTCTGAAAAACAATCGAGGATGAATTAATCAGTTCAAGAGTTGGTGAAAAATTACCTTGCTTCACCTCAGTAGGCGAAGTTAAAACATCTAAAACGCGCGTAGAACTCGCCATTGCTCGCTGGTACAAGTCGAAAGTTTCTCCAAGTCTAGTCAGGGGCCATAACAGCCGTTGAGTCATGAAAACAAGCACCGAATAGGCGCCGATTGCTAAAGTTCCCTCCAAAGTCATCCATCCACCAAGAAGCAAGGTAGCGGTAAAACCACACAGAATCGCCATTCGGATTAACGGAGTAAATGCTGCTGAGAGCCGAATTGCTTCCTTATTCGCTTCTCGGTATGTATTACTCAACGCCTCAACACGCTTCATTTCTCGTTCTTCAGCCGTAAAGGATTGGATTGTCGACATTCCAGATAAGTCGTTCTCAAGTAAAGCGTTCATTGCACCGGCAGATTTTCTCACTTCAGCATATCGAGGCTCAAGGCTTCTTTGATACTTGAATGAGCCCCAAATGATGATGGGGATTGGCAGTACGGCAAAAATTGCAACTTGCCACGATATGAACAGAAAAACACTACCAACGACCAAAACAGTAGTGCTCACTTGTAGCAGGTCATTTGCTCCTTTATCCAAGAACCGTTCGAGTTGATTGACATCATCGTTTAGGATGGCTAATATGTCTCCTTTTTGACGCTCATCAAACCAACCCATGCCTTGCTTTTGGACATGGTTGAATGTGTCAAGCCTTAACTCGTGCTGTACCGTTTGGGCCAAGTTTCTCCATAAAATTCCGTAAAAATATTCGAACAGCGATTCCAATCCCCAGATAAAGAAGGTGAGTACCGAGAGGAAAATCAACTGATGCCACGGGTCGATAAGTCCGAATGATGCCAGAAATGAATCTTCTTTCAAGACGACAACATCAACGGCCAGCCCGATGAGTAATGGAGGAGCTAGGT
>Ga0228615_1000258_pt1 | contig 30672 bp, 27 predicted proteins | sample 16DmetaG_FD_190530 | JGI IMG/M metagenome (GOLD analysis project Ga0228615, IMG submission 190530) | Seawater microbial communities from Monterey Bay, California, United States - 16D | ecosystem: Environmental > Aquatic > Marine > Coastal | place: USA: California | collected 2016-10-17
TCCATTAATCAAAACCTGATGACCCCCAATTTTTAGAGATAGATTTTTCATTTCAAACTCTCTTTCACCAGCATTTCCTGCCGCCGTAATGATTCTACCCCAATTGGGATCTTCACCATATGCAGCTGTTTTAACAAGAGGGGAGTTTGCAACTTTTAAAGCAACTTTCTTTGAGGCTTCGTGTGAACTTAATCCTGAAACTTTAATTTTGATGAGCTTAGTTGCACCTTCTCCATCTAAAACTAACTTTTCAGATAATTCTTTAAATACATCAAAAAAGTTATTCTTAATTTTTTTATAATGTTTTTTAATATCATTTTTCTTCTCGCAGGTTGTTGCAAAAATACTAGAATCACTTGGAGATTGATCTCCATCAATCGAGATCGCATTTAATGTTTGATCACAAATCTCTTTGTGTAATTTTTTTAATTGAATTTTTGAAAGTTTGAGATCTGTAAATATAAAACTAAGGGTAGTAGCCATATTTGGCTCAATCATACCAACTCCTTTCGCAACCCCAATTACATTTATTTTTTGAGCGCCCAGTGAAAATTGTTTCTTAACTACCTTATAGCAGGTATCCGTAGTCATTATGGCTTTGGCAAAGTCTTTCCAAGAATTTTCTCCTAACTGTTCAGTACATTTTTTAAAAGCTTGAGAAAGTTTTTTAGTATCAAGCAACTCTCCTACCACACCAGTAGAAAAGGGAAGAATATTATCTTTAGATATTTTTAATAAAGAGGAAACTTCTTCAATAAGTTTTTCAGAATCTTTTTTGCCTTTCTTGCCCGTTGCAGCATTAGCATTTCCAGCATTTACCATTAAGACTTTTGGCTCTGAAATACTTTTATTCATTTTTTCAAGACATATTTCAACCGGTGCTGACTTAAATTTATTTGAAGTAAATAAACCTGAACAAATTGCTTTTTTCTCAAGTCTTACGATTGCGGTATCCAATCTAGTTCCATATTTCGTCATAGAGGATGAACAGCCGATTTTTATATCTTTAAACATTATCTTTTTTTATTTTTCCTATTTGCTTTTGCTTGGAGTCTTCTCAAACGTCTATTACCTTCGGTCGGTTGATCGCTTTTGGATGTTTCTTGGTTAGACATAGAATTATCCATAAATGCTGATGGAGAATTTTCATGAACAGTTTTAGTTTTTTCTAGAACTTCTCTGGATTTCATTTTTTCTATTTCCTGTTCATCTTCCGGTTTGACTTCGACACGGCAAAGGAATCTTGTTGATTCTTTTTTAATTGTTTCCAGAAGTTGTTCAAACATCTCAAATGCTTCTCTTTTGTATTCAAGACGAGGATCTTTTCCAGCATAACTTCGAAAACCAATATTTTGTCTGAGCGAATCAAGCTGATTGATATGATTTTTCCAACTTTGATCGATAACTTGCAGAATGATTTGATTTTCCAATTGAGAATATACATTTGGAAATTTAATTCTTTTTTCTAAATAAACTTCATCAGCAAAATTTAAGAGATTATTAAGAACTTCCTGAGTGTTGGATTCGCTATTTTCTAATTCAGCTTTTAAATTGAATTGCAGATTAAACTCAGATTCTAGAATGTTTATTAATTCATCGATCTTCCAATTAGATTCAATTTCATATTCAGGAATATGATTTTCAAAAGTCGAACTTAAGACATCTGCCCGCATATTGGAAATTAAGTCGTCTAAATCTTTATCTTCTAATATCTCTTTGCGCTGCTTATAAATTACCTGTCTTTGTTCATTCAAAACATCATCGAATTCAAGAATTCTCTTTCGCATATCAAAATTTCTTCCTTCAACTCTTCGTTGCGCTCTTTCTATAGAATTGGTCAACATTTTATGCTCAATGGATTCTCCCTTCTTCATTCCTCCAAAAGACTGCATAAGGGCTTTCATCCGGTCAGGAGCAAATATTTTGAGCAAGCCGTCATCAAGGGATAAGAAAAATTGAGAGGAGCCTGGATCACCCTGTCTTCCTGATCTTCCTCTAAGCTGATTATCAATTCTTCGAGATTCATGTCTTTCAGTACCTATGACGTGTAATCCACCCAATTCAACAATTTCTTTTCTAGCCATTTTAGATTCTGGAAAGCCTCCAAGGACAATATCCGTTCCTCTTCCAGCCATATTTGTGGCTATAGTCACAGCTTTTTCTTTTCCAGCTTGGGAAATGATTTCAGCTTCTTGCTGATTTTGTTTGGCATTTAAGACGCGATGAGTAATAGATAGATCATCAAGCTTTTTAGACAAAACCTCAGAGTTTTCAACGGAAATGGTACCGACAAGAATAGGATTGCCTTTGTTGTGATAGGTCTTGATCTCATCGATGATGGCGTCATTTTTTTCATCCTCTGTGAGATAAATTTTATCGTTTTTGTCTTCTCTGACCATTGGAAGATTTGTTGGAATAGAAATCGCATTTAAAGAATAAATTTCATCAAATTCTCTTGCTTCTGTTTTAGCTGTTCCTGTCATTCCAGAAAGTTTTTCAAACATCCTAAAGAAGTTTTGAAAAGTAGTAGACGCCAGCGTTTGACTTTCAACTTGAATGTCTAAATTTTCTTTTAATTCTAAAGCTTGATGCACACCATCAGACAGTCTCCTTCCTGGCATTGCTCTTCCAGAATTTGTATCAATTAAAATGACTTTTCCATTTTGCACAATGTAATCGGTATTTTTTTCAAAAAGAGTTTCAGCTCTTAAAAGAGCTTGAACCATATTAAGAAGTTTTAGATTTTCACTTGCATACAGACTCACAGAATTTTCCAAAAGATTATTTACTTTGAGATAATTTTCTATTTTTTCATGCCCATTTTCGGTAATTTCAATTGATCTAGATTGCAAATCAATAGTGAAGTCTCCTACTTTAACGACTTCTTCCTTTTCAAAATCAAATTCTTCCTCGGTAAGATTTTTTAGGACTGGCTTTAGCTTTTTGTAGAGAGGTCCGTTATCCTCCGCAACACCACTTATAATTAGAGGGGTTCTAGCTTCATCGATTAATATTGAATCTACTTCATCTACCACAACAAAAAAAGGATCTCTTTGAAGGCGATCTTCTTCTCTAAGAACCATATTATCCCTAAGGTAATCAAAACCTAGCTCATTGTTTGTGGCATATACAACATCCTTGGCATAGTTTTCTTTTTTCTCTAAAGGATTGAGTTCTGGAGTGATAAATCCAACATTCATTCCCAAACCTTTGAAAATTGGAGCCATCCAGTTTGCATCTCTTTTAGCTAAGTATTCATTTGCTGTAACTACGATGACACTTTTTCCGGTAAGTGCATTTAAATAACAAGGTAAGGTTGCAACTAATGTCTTTCCTTCTCCAGTTGCCATTTCAGCAATCATGCCTTTATTTAGAATGGCACCGCCAATTAATTGACAATCGTAGTGACGAAGACCCAAAAATCTTTTACTTGATTCTCTTACAGCCGCAAATGCTTCTGGAATGAGATCTTCTAAACTTGAACCGCCAAGAATACTTGCCTTTAATTTGCTTGTTGTATTTTTCAGTTCCTCATCTGTAAAAGATTCAAACTTTTCTTCTAAATTATTTATGGAATTAACAACTTTAGCGAGTAGACGTATAGCTCGCTTATCTTTGTTTCCAAATAGAAATGATAAAATGGACATTTTTATCCAAGACTAGGATCGATTATCGGCTCTATGTAATCGATTATGGGATTATCACTTTCAGAAGAAATTAGCTCCCAAGAATCTGGAACTTCAATTAGTTTTCTTAAAAGCAAGTTATTTTGCGTATGTCCAGATTTATAACCCTCAAATTCTCCAATAAGATTATGCTGCAATAAGTACAAGTCTCCAATTACATCCAAAATTTTATGTTTAACCAATTCATCCTTAGATCGCAAACCTTCTTCATTCAAAATCTCGTTGTCTTTAATAGCGATAGCATTTTTTTGACTAGCGCCCAATGCTAGAGAATTCTTTTTTAATGCTTCAAGTTCTTCCATAAAGCCATATGTTCTTGATCTTGAAATTTCTTTTAAATAAGTAGTTGAATTAAAGTCAACTGTAGTTGTTCTGGAATGACCTTTTCGCGCTTCATCATCGTATATAAGAGAATGAGTTACTTTAAAACCATCATAAGGTGACAATTTTGCATAAGCACCATTCTCAGTGCTGATCGAAATTTCTTTTTTAATTTTTATAAACTTTTTCGGTTTAGTTTGTTCTTTTATTCCTGCAGACTGAATCAAAAAAACAAAAGGGCCAGCACTTCCATCCATAATAGGGACTTCACAATCATTAATTTCTACGGTGACGTTGTCTATTCCAAGTCCTGCAAAGGCAGACATCATATGTTCTACAGTTGCAATTTCAATTTCTCCATCTTTTAATGTTGTTGCCATTGAAGTTGGCCCAACATTCTCAACCACCGCTTTTATTTGGATGTTAGGTTCCAAATCAATTCGTTTGAAGACTACTCCTTGATCTTCTTCAGCAGGGAGAAGATTGATCATAATTTTTCTTCCTGTATGAAGTCCAACTCCAGTTGCTTTGATAGGGTTTGTTAGAGTTCTTTGTACCAACATTGCTTTTAAATTCTTTGTTTTCTAGCTTCAAATAGGATAACAGAACAAGCATTAGATACGTTAAGACTTTCTATTTGCTCATTCATTGGAATTCTTATCATTTCATCTATATCTTTTCTTAAATTAGGCTTAATACCTTCTCCTTCCGAACCCATTATAATAGCCGTAGGTATTTTGTAGTCACATTCATAATAGTTTTTTTTAGCCGATCCATCACATCCAAGAATATTGAAATTTATAGTTTTAAGATTTTTTAGTAAATACTTGATGTTGTTAACAATCACAAATGGGATTATTTCTGAAGCACCTTTAGAAACTTTTCTTACTGTCTCTGTTAGATGACAGGCTCTGTTTTTACTTACTACAATTGCATCTACATTCGCAGCTAAAGCAGTTCTTATTATTGAACCTACATTTTGTGGGTCCATAACATGATCCAAAATTAATATTAGAGAATCTTTCTTTTGATCAATTAATTTCTCTAAAAAGTTAATATCTTTTACTTGCGATGGTTTAAAACTAGCAAGGAGTTTTCCGTCTTTATTGAATAAGATAGGCACATCTTTTTGCTTTGCCAGAGAAATCAATTCCAAAGATTTTTTATCATTTTTATCTTTTGCAACGCTAAGCTTTTCAATATTATGAGGGAGGTTCTCAAGCAAAGTTTTAATAAAGTTATGGTCAAAAGATTCCAATTTTTTCATCCCTAATTTATAACTTTTAGATCTATCCTTTTCCTAGAAGTTTCTACAGATTTTATTTTAATTTTAAATTTATCCCCTAAAGCATAGATATTATTTTTATTTGCTGAAGTGAGAGAATGAGTCAATGCATCATGAACATAGTAAGGCGATCTTTTAAGATTTTTTATATGACAAAACCCTTCAATATTTAGACCATCTATATGCATAAATACTCCAAACTCTAATACTGACACTACTTCTGCAAAGAATTCCTTACCAATATGTCGTTCGGCGCACTTACATCTGAGATATTTAGAAGATTCTCTAACAATTTTTTCTGCTTCCCTATCTTTTTCACTGCAAACTATCGCAATTTCATCTATTTCATTTTGAGAATAGGAACTTCCTTTTTTTTCAATTATGGACTTAATAACTCTGTGGGTGATCAGATCCGAGTACCTTCTGATTGGCGAGGTAAAGTGACAATATTCATCAAGCCCAAGGGCAAAGTGATTGCTGTCTTTGCCAGAATAAACAGCAAGCTTCATACTTCTTAAAATCTGATAAATTAAAGAAAAAGATTTTTCTTTTTGATTAATTTCTTTTAACCAATCAATTAATTTCTTTCTAGGATTGGATTCAGCCATACCTTTACGCAGACCTTTGGACTTAAGAAATTCTTTGAGCTTTTCTAATTCATTTAAATCGGGATTATCATGATGGCGAAATGGGATTGGGGTTTTAAGTTGTTTAGTTAATTTAGCTGCACAAATATTTGCCAGAATCATAGATTCTTCTATGACTTCATTTGCTAATAAATGATCTATTGATTTGAATTTGATTATTTTATTATCCTTGCCAAGGGGTCTATATTCAGGAAGATAAAAATCTATGGCTTCTCTTTCTTCTCTTATTTTTCTTCTTAAACCATGTATTTTTTTTAAGATATTTAAATTTAGTACAATTTCGTTTGGAAGAGCGGTCTGACCCTTTTGATAAAATTTTTCAACCTCATCGTAGGTAAGTCTATTTTTAGAACAAATAACTGAATTGAAAAATTCAAAGGATTTAAGCTCTCCTTTTTTATCAAGATGCATTTCACAAGTTAAAACTAACTTATCCTCATTAGGCCTTAAAGAGCAAAGTTTATTTGATATTAGCTCAGGAAGCATAGGGACAACTTTTTTTTCAAAATATACCGACGTTGCTCTTGAAAATGCTTCTTTATCTAGTTGAGAATCCTTAGCTACATATTCAGAAACATCGGCTATAGCTACATATAAAAGAAAACCATCAGATTCTTCTTCAGCAAATACAGCATCGTCAAAATCTTTAGCATTACTTCCATCAATGGTTACAAAATTTAAATTTCTTAAATCTTTTCTAGACTGGATATCCTGAAATGAAATTTCTTTATTAATTTTATTACATTCATTGATTACTGATTTAGACCATTCGGTAGATAGATCAGTTCCGTTGGTAGCGAAAATAAAAGCCTCCTCAAAAACATCATGACTTTTTAAAGTTTTTATAGGTTTTGCTTTGGGTTTGTACTTTAGGGAAGGTTGAGATGTTATTTTTACTTCACAGATATCGTTTGGTTTAAAATTTTTTAAATTCTTGCCTTCTAGCAAGATATCAAGATGAAAACTTTTATCTAAACTGGTTAAAAAAGTTTTTCCTTTATACTTTTTAATAATGCCAGTGAGTTCTCTGGTATTTCTTTTCAAAACTTCCTTAATTTTTGCCTTACCTCCGGCTATTTTTTGACAGATAACTTCATCGCCTGGAAAAACTTTAAACATTTCTCTATTAGATAAAGATAAAAATTCTTCATCTGAGAACTTAACTCTTCCTCTGCCTGATTTATTTAAAAATATTCGTGTTTTAAAATTCTCTTTCATTTAATTAATTATACTGCCCTAGATAATCTTTAAAGTGATTTAATTTTTTAATGTATATTTATAGAAATATATGACTACTCCAGATTTAAGCGATAAGTACCCCCAAGTAGATTTTTTAAATTTACAGTTTACAAATTTTGGCAAAAAAGGTTTTTTTTCTGGAAAAATTGAAACAGCAGTCTGCCCTGATGATAATTCAAAGGTTAAGCAAATTCTTAACGAAGAGGGCTATGGAAAAATTTTGATCGTAGATGGTCAAGGAAGTACCAATGTTGCTTTAATGGGAGATATGATTGCAGATTCTGCGGAAAAAAATAACTGGCAAGCTGTCATAATTCATGGCTGTGTAAGGGATGTTGAGGCCCTTTCTAATTTCAAGCTTGGAATATTTGCATTAGGCTCAGTTCCAAAAAAAAGTGAAAAAAAGGATCTAGGCGAAATTGGAATCAACATAAAAGTTGGAGGTGTATCAATTGAATCCGGAAACTGGGCTTATGCAGATGAAAGCGGGATATTGATTTCCAAAGCTGAGTTAAATTTAGATTAAATTTTTATCTCTTCTGTAATTGAAATATCTTTTACAGAGGTCCCAACATGAATGACATAATCTCCCTTCATGATTTCCCACTTTGACTCTTTAACATTCCACTCTGAGAGATCTCTTTTAGAAATTTTTAAAGTCAATTTTTTTGATTTATTTTTAGCGATTTTTAATTTTTTAAAATCTACAAGTTTCTTAATGGGCGTTTCAGCTTTAACTTTTTTTCTTTCAAGATAGCATTGCACGGTTTCAGAGGTAGAAAAGTCTCCAATATTCTTAAGCTTTACTTTAATTTCTAGTTTATGTTCCTTTTTCAAAACTGAAACTTTTTTCAATTCAAAATTTGAGTAAGACAATCCATGTCCAAAAGGAAAAAGAGGATCAATATTTTTTTTGTCGTACCATTTATAACCAATCAATAATTTTTCTTTGTAATCCATTTGCATGTCTTTGCCTGGATAACATGAATATGCTGGTGTATCCGAAAGTTTTTTGGGATAAGTTGTAGGCAATTTTCCACTTGGACTCTCTTTGCCAAATAATATTTCGGCTAATGCGTTTCCAAACTCTTGTCCTGGGAACCAACTTTGTAAAATTGCCGGACAAGATTTTATCCAAGGCATACTTATTGGAGATCCAGTGTTAATCACTAAAACTGTATTTTTATTAGAGGCTAAGATTTTTTCGATTAGTACATCTTGTTCACCTGGAAGGCTTAAACTTTTTCTATCACTACCTTCAGTTTCCCAGTCTGAATTTGTACCAACAACAAGAATTACAGCATCAGAGTTTTTTGCAAGTTTTACTGCATCTTCAAGCAAATTTGTTGGGTCAGGGGGTCTACAGCCAAATTGAATGGCAGGAAATCTTCCTTCAAATTCATACTCAACTTCAACCAAATATTTTTTTCCCTTGATGAGATTCACCTTATTTCTCTTCGGAGCAGATGCAAAACCAAAGAAGGCTTCACCTTTTTTTTGAGAAGACCAGTTATCAACTAACTCTTTTCCATCTATTTTGATTCTTGACAAACCAATACTAAAAACCTCAAATTCAAATTCTCCAGAAATTTTTGGATTGTAATAAGTTGAAAATTTAACAGATAATTCAGGTCTTTCTTTTTCATCCAAAAACTCTCTAGCAAACCCTTGAAGCGCCCAAAATCTATTACCGTTTAAAATTTGCCTTTCAATTGGCTCTCCATCAAAAGTTTTTCCTTGAAAAAATTCAACTTCAAATCCTTTTTCTTTTTTTCCTGGAATGGAAGAGATTTCTTTCTCTAAAGCGGGAAAATATTTATCAACATGACAACCCTTTGCATAATTAATTTTAATAGCATCTTCTTTTAAGAAATTTGAAATTCCTTTAAGCGGATGTATTTCATAATGAGGTTTTAAACTTGCACTCCCTCCGCCGATTATTTGACTGTTTTTTACATTTGGCCCTATGAGAGCAATTTTTGAAATTTTGGTTTTATTAAAAGGTAAGACTTCTTCATTCTTTAAAAGTACCATGCCTTCAATAGCAGTTTGTTTGATCAGCATACGATGAGACTTTTTATCAATACTTTTCTCTGTAACTCTTTTTTTATTGAACCTGTTGGTAAAGTTTGCAACTTTAAGAATTCTTTTTACTTTTTCATCAATTTTTTCTTCATCAACCAACCCCTCTTTAATTGCATCAGCAAGATTTTTTCCCCAAGTTTTAGCTGGACCTGGCATTTCCAAATCTAAACCACCATTGACATTTTCTACGGTTTCTAATGCAGCTCCCCAGTCACTCACTACATAACCATCGAATTTCCATTCTTTTTTTAAAATTTTATTTATCAATTCATCATGAGAACTGCAGTAAATATTATTAACTTTGTTATAGGCGGACATAACAACTTGGGCTTTAGCTTTTTTTATGCCCATTTCGAAAGGATACAAATAAAGTTCTCTTAAGGTTTTTTCATCTATGTTGGAACTAACCAGATGTCTTTCATACTCAGTATCGTTTCCAACAAAATGTTTTAAACATGCAGCAACTCCATTGCTTTGAACTCCAGAAACATAAGCGCAAGCAATTTTTGATGTTAAAACGGGATCTTCTGAATAACATTCAAAATGACGACCTCCCAGTGGGTGACGATGTAAGTTTATTGTAGGAGCAAGAAGAACATCAACATCTTTAAAAAGGGCTTCCTCACCTGTAGCCGAACCAATTTTTTTTATTAATTTTTCATTCCAGGTAGCTCCCAAAAGAATAGGGCTAGGAAAACAGGCAGAAGTTTGAGGGGTAATGGAGTCTCCTCTTACCCCGTTAGGCCCATCAGACATTTTTATTTTTGGTATTCCGTATTTTTTAATATCCGGTGTATACCAATTATCAAAACCTGACAGCAAAGAAACCTTCTCTTCGAGAGAGAGGTTGGAAATTATTTTTTTTAATTTCATAACAGAGTTGAGAGTATACTTTGTAAAAACATTATTTGAGAATGCCTTTTTTTATTGTTTTATTCTTTTACATAACAATTTCTATCTATCAGATAAGCGCAGTCACAGAGGCTTTAAAATTTATTTTCATGGTTCAAAGTACCTTTTTAGAAGGTATTTTATTCATCATTTCTCTTTTTCTTACTTTTACTCCTTTTTTAGGACCAGTCTTAGGAATTGTTGGCGCTACTTTTGTCTGGGAATGGAATATTTTATTTTCTGTATTACTATTTTTTTGGCCCTATTTAATTGGGTTTTTATTTTTATCCTTTAGAAAAAAGAATTCAGTCAGTAGCAATTCAAAAAATATATCTTCAGATATAGAAGATGCTCAGATAATTGAGGAAGAGAAACTTAAATAATATTGGAGCTGGCGATTGGATTCGAACCAACGACCACCTGATTACAAATCAGGAGCTCTACCAACTGAGCTACGCCAGCAAAACAGATTTAGATAATATATTAATTAAAAAATAAATTGCAGATTAATTTATATTTATTGAAATTTCACCAGAAGATACTTTTTTAATTTGATTATCAATTCTCACATTGAGAGATCCGTCACTATTGATATCCAAAGCGGTACCCTTTTCATTAGCTAAATTTAAGAGAGAAACTTTTTTATCTTTTAGAAAATTTAATTTATTGTAGTCATTCACAAAATAATCAAAACCAGTTTGTTCAAACTTTTTTTTCAACAATAAAACTTCGTTTGCTATTTCAGATATTATTTCATTTCTATCGATAATAATATTTTCAATTTCTAATTTAAGAGAGGTCCAATCTTGATCAATTTTTGAATTGTTTTCCATAAAAACATTTAAGCCAATACCTACAATAACTAAATTTTCTTTATCTCTAGTTAAAGTCTCTATCAAGACTCCTCCAATTTTTTTATCATTCATGTAGATATCATTCGGCCATTTAATTTCAGTAAAAATACTTTTTTTTGAAAGAACATTATGAACTGCAAGAGCTGATACCAAACTAAATGAGCTGAAGTTTCTCAATTCATGCTTCGTAGAAAAACCAAGAGACATGTAGATATTTTCATATTTTGGACTTTGCCATTCTTTTAAATTCCTTCCTCTGCCTTTTGTTTGGCTCTCTGCTAAGCATAGAGAATATTCATTTGGATTTGAAAATTCAATAAGATAATCATTTGTTGATTCAATTTCTTCATGAATAGATAAATGCCATTCAAAATCACATTTTTTTTTAAGAAAATTACGGATTTTTTCTTCTTTTAAAGTATTTTGTTTGACATCTTCCATGTGTACTCAGAGAATACACAACTCTATAGGAGGGGTTGGGGAGCGGTCAAACCCATCTGACTGTAAATCAGACGCTTCGGCTTCGCAGGTTCGAATCCTGCCCCCTCCACCAAAAGTGTTGCAATTAAAGCAAAATTTAAGTATAAAGCCGTTCGGAGCAACGGGTCTTGAGGGTTATCTTTTTTTACTTTTCTTATACCGTCTCCTAAGTTATTGAAAGGGATTGCTCATATAGCTCAGCTGGTAGAGCACTTCCTTGGTAAGGAAGAGGTCACCGGTTCAAATCCGGTTATGAGCTCCATTAAATAAAAGATTTTTAGAGAGGAATAAAAATGGCTAAAGAAAAATTTGAGAGAACCAAACCGCATTTAAATGTAGGAACCATAGGTCATGTAGATCATGGAAAAACAACTTTAACCGCTGCTTTAACTAAAGTTTGTGCTGAAGCTCAAGGTACTGGTGAAGCTATAGCTTTTGATGGTATTGACAATGCTCCAGAAGAAAGGGAAAGAGGAATTACTATTGCTACTTCTCATGTAGAGTACGATTCTGATGCGAGACATTATGCTCATGTAGATTGTCCAGGTCATGCTGATTATATTAAGAATATGATTACAGGAGCTGCACAAATGGATGGAGCTATTCTTGTAGTGAATTGTGCCGATGGTCCAATGCCTCAAACAAGGGAGCACATTCTTCTTGCTAGACAAGTGGGTGTTCCTTACATTGTGGTCTATTTAAATAAAGCAGATCAAGTTGATGATGCAGAACTTATCGAACTTGTTGAGGTTGAGGTCAGAGATCTATTAAATGAATATGAATTTCCAGGAGACGATACTCCTATCGTTATTGGCTCAGCTCTAAAAGCTCTTGAAGGTGATGATTCAGAACATGGAGTTCAATCTGTGCAAAAACTAGTTGAAGCCTTAGATTCTTACATCCCACAGCCAACAAGAGAAACTGATAAACCATTTCTTATGCCAATTGAAGATATTTTTTCAATTCAAGGAAGAGGTACTGTGGTTACAGGAAGAATTGAAAGAGGGGAAGTTAAAGTCAATGATGAAATGGAAATAGTAGGTATTAAAGATACTGAGAAGACTGTTTGTACAGGAGTAGAAATGTTCAGAAAGCTTTTGGATGAAGGAAAAGCTGGAGAAAACGTTGGGGTACTTTTAAGAGGTACAAAAAGAGAAGATGTAGAAAGAGGACAAGTTCTTTCTGCGCCTGGTTCAATTACTCCCCATACCAAATTTGAAGCTCAAGTATACGTCTTAAGTAAAGAAGAGGGTGGAAGACACACTCCTTTCTTTAAAGGATATAGACCTCAATTTTATGTGAGAACTACTGATGTAACAGGGGAAGTGACTCTTCCTGATGGAGTAGAAATGGTAATGCCTGGAGATGATATTGCGGTAACTGTAGAACTTATTTCTCCAGTAGCGATGGAAGATGGTATGAAGTTTGCTATTCGAGAAGGGGGCAGAACTGTAGGTGCCGGAGTAGTTTCTAAAATTATTCAATAGGCCAGTAGCTCAATTGGTAGAGCGGCGGTCTCCAAAACCGCAGGTTGGGGGTTCAATTCCCTCCTGGCCTGCCAGAAAGAGAAGCCCTCTTTTTAATGAGCATGGCATTAGAGGAGCTAGATGATTTTAAGTAAAGGTCTTTGGTTAGTAGGATTAGCAATTATTGCTATCGCTGTATGGGGCAACTCTTATTACAGTGATTTAGGTCTTCTATACAGAGTTATAGGAGTTATTTTTTTATTTTCATTAGGCTTATTTGTTTTAAGATTTACAGAGTTTGGATCTGTTGCTTTTCAAACTATAAAACAGTCTACGACTGAAATTAGAAAAGTAGTATGGCCTAATAGAACTGAGACAACTCAAACCACTCTTATTGTTGTTGGTGCAGTTATAATAGCCGCTCTTATTTTATGGGGCTTAGATTCTCTCTTTTCTTTCTTAATGAGTTTAATTTTAGGGTGATATATGTCTAAATATTGGTACATCATAAATTCTTATTCAAACTATGAAAATAAGGCTAAAGAGCAATTATTAGAAAGAATTAAACTGGAAAAAATGGAAGAGCATTTCGGACGGATAGAAATACCAGTTCACGAAGTTGTTGAATTAAAAGGAGGAAAAGAAAAAATTACTGAAAAAAAATTTTTTCCTGGATATATTTTAGTTGAAATGGAAATGAATGATGAAACTTGGCACTTGGTTAAAGAAACTCCTAGGGTGTTAGGTTTTATTGGCGGTACTAAAAATAATCCTAAACCAATTTCCGATGCTGAAGCTGCAAAGATTTTAAATCAAATGGAACATGGAATAGAAGAGACATCTCAAGGAACACTCTATGAACCTGGAGAAATGGTCAGAGTTATAGATGGCCCATTTAATGATTTCAGCGGTGTTGTTGAAGAAGCTGATAATAAAAGGGGTAAGGTAAAGGTTGCTGTGATGATATTTGGAAGATCTACCCCAGTTGAACTAGACTTTTCTCAAATTGAAAGAGGATAAAGATGGCTGAAAAAAAAATAATGACATATATAAAACTCCAAGTTCCTGCCGGAGCTGCATCCCCAAGTCCTCCTGTGGGTCCAGCATTAGGACAACACGGAGTAAATTTAATGGACTTCTGTAACGCATTTAATTCTAAGACTAATGAATTAGAAAAAAACCTTCCCGTACCTGTAGTCATTACAGTATACGAAGATAGAAGTTTCGATTTTATTGTTAAAACTACTCCAGCAAGTGTCCTCTTAAAAAAAGCAGCAGGACTTTCTAAAGGAAGTCCAACACCAAATTCTGAGAAAGTTGGAAAAGTCTCAAGAAAACAATTAGAAGAAATTGCAGAAGCAAAAATGGCTGATTTAAATGCTACTGACATGGATCAAGCTGTAAAAATTATTGAAGGAAGTGCAAGAAGTATGGGAATAGAGGTAATTTAATGTCTCAAGAAACTAAAAAATATTTAATTGAAGAAGCATTAGAAGAACTTAATTCTAAAGCCTCAAAAAAATTCACTGAATCCTTGGATGTTTCAATTAATTTGGGAATTGACGCTTCCAAATCAGATCAAAACGTTAGAGGAGCTTCAAACCTGCCTCACGGTAACGGGAAATCTTTTAAAGTCGCAGTTTTTGCTGAAGGAGATGAAGCAGCTCAGGCAAAGGAAGCAGGAGCCGATATAGTTGGTATGGAAGATTTGGCAGATGAAATTAAGTCAGGCGTTATGAACTTTGATGTTGTAATTGCAACACCAGATACCATGAAGGTAGTTTCTCCCTTAGGACAAATTCTAGGCCCAAAAGGATTGATGCCAAATCCTAAATCAGAAACTGTTACTAAGGATATTCCAAATACAGTTAAAAACGCAAAATCAGGACAAATTAGGTACAAATCAGATAAACAAGGTATAATCCATGCCCGTATTGGACAGATAGGTTACACAGAAGAGCAATTGAAAGATAATTTAGAAGCTTTTTTAACAGACGTTAAAAAGGCAAAGCCCCCTTCGGCAAAAGGGATTTATATTTCAAAAGTAACTCTTTCCTCTACGATGGGTAAAGGGTTTGAAATTGATACTGCAAAACTTAATTTTTAATATATAGATGAGTTTGTTTGAGAAAATAAGAATTTTAAGCTGTTGTAATTTCTTTACAACCGTCTTAGACCGTAGGAGTTTAATTTTATTAAACTTAATATTTCCTACGCAGATAATTCAAAAAGAAATTTCTTTTTGGATGAAAGGTTCCTTTTTTGAAAAATTAATCAAAGGAGGGTTTTAATAAATGTCACGCTTAGATACTAAGAAAGTTCTAGTAGAGGATTTAAATAAAATTGCTCAAGAAGCATATTCTGTGATCGCTGTTGATTATCGAGGAACTAACGTTCCTGGTTTAACTCAGCTAAGAAAGAAAGCTAAATCACAGTTTGTTCAGCTAAAGATTATTAAAAATACTTTAGCAAAAAGAGCTTTAGAGAATACTAAATTTGATTCTCTTAATGAAATTCTCACTGGCCCAACTCTTTTGGCTTTTTCTATGAATGATCTTCAAAGTGCAGCGAAACTTGTAAAAGATTTTGCAGCCAAAGAAGAATCATTTGAAGTAAAAGGACTCTCTATAGGAGAAGGTTTTCTTGACCCTAATGAGCTTAAGGCTTTAGCTTCTCTTCCTACAAAAGAAGAGGCGATTTCTATGCTTTTAGGATTAATGCAAGCCCCGCTAAATAAACTTGCCGGAACTTTAAACGAAGTTCCATCTCAATTGGTAAGAACTATTGATGCTGTGGGTCAAACTAAATCTTAATAATCTAGGTTAAACGGAGAAAAATAATGGCTACTACTAAAGAAGAAATACTCGATGCGATATCAGAAATGAGCGTTATGGATGTAGTTGATTTGGTAAAACTTATGGAAGAAAAATTTGGCGTTACTGCTGCAGCTCCAGTTGCTGCTGCTGCTCCTGCTGCAGGTGGTGAAGCTGCCGCTGCTGAAGAGCAAAGTGAATTTGAAATTTTCTTAGCCGAAGTTGGTGAAAAGAAAATCGATGTCATCAAAGCTGTAAGAGCAATCACTGGTTTAGGCTTGAAAGAAGCTAAAGCAATTGTTGATGGTGCTCCTGCTTCAGTTAAAGAAGGCGCAAATAAAGATGAAGCTGAACAAGCTAAGTCTCAACTTGAAGAAGCTGGCGCTAAAGTAGAACTAAAATAAATTCATTTATAGGCTAAATTTATATGGCAAGCACATACTCATTTGCAGAAAAAAAGAGAATAAGAAAAAGTTTTGAAAAAATTTCTAGCGCGATGTCACTACCTGATATCCTCGAAATTCAAACAGATTCATACGACTATTTTTTACAAAATATCCCTGATGCTACAAAAAGAAAAAATCAAGGTTTAGAAAGCGTCTTTCAATCGATTTTTCCAATTAATAGTGTCTCTGGAAATGCAAGAATTGAGTATTTAGGTTATAAATTACAAGCACCAGAATTTGATGTTCAAGAGTGTCTTCCTCGCGGAAAATCTTATGAAGCTACCTTGGTTATAAGATGCAGGATTATTTTTATTGATAAAACCACCGGCGAAGAAAATTTAAAAAGTGCTAGAGAAGAAGAGGTCTATATGGGAACTGTCCCTTTGATGACTGAGCATGGAACTTTCGTAATCAATGGAACAGAAAGGGTAGTTGTTTCTCAGCTCCACAGATCTCCTGGTTTAATATTTGATCATGATAAAGGTAAGACTCATTCTTCAGGAAAACTATTGTACTCTTCTAGAGTAATTCCTTACAGAGGTTCTTGGCTAGACTTTGAATTTGATCACAAAGACCTTGTTTTTATTCGTATTGATAGAAGAAGAAAACTCTATGCAACCATCTTGCTTAGGGCGATAGGTTTTACTTCACAAGAGATACTAGAAAAATTCTATGAAAAGGAAACTTATTTAATTGCTGCAAATAGCTATTCTTTGAAAGTCATTCCCAGAAGAATGGTCGGAAAGATTGCTCCGTCAGACATTAAAGGCACTCAAGGAGTAATAATCGAAGCAGGCAAGAGAATCACTGCAAGACACATTAGACTTATTGAGTCTAGTAAGATTAAAACTCTAGAAGTCCCTAAAGAAAGCCTTTTCAACCAGACAATCGCTGAAGATATCATAGATCCTGCAACAGGAGAGATTGCAATATCCTGTAACACTTTGATTGATGAAGAAGTTCTTCTTAAGCTTAATGAATTAAAACTAAAAGAAATTAATGTCCTTTATATAAACGAGCTTGAATCTGGTCCATATATTTCAGATACCCTAAGATCGGATACCACTTCAAATTCACTAGAAGCTCTTGCTGAGATTTACCGAATGATGAGACCTGGTGAGCCACCCACAAAGGAAGCTGCAACTCTTTTATTCGAAAATTTATTTTTTAACGCAGATAAATATGACCTTTCTGATGTAGGAAGGATGAAATTCAATAAAAGACTTGGCAGGGAAGAGTTAATAGGGAAAGGTACTCTTGATAATGACGACATCCTTGAAGTCATAAAAACCTTGGTAGACATTCGAAATGGAAAACAAACCTGTGATGATATTGATCATTTAGGAAATCGAAGAATTAGATCAGTTGGAGAAATGGTCGCTAACCAAGTTAGAGTTGGCTTGTTGAGAGTAGAAAGAGCTGTGAGAGAAAGGTTGAACATAGCAGAAGCAGAAGAGTTAGGTCCAGCAGATCTAATTAATGCAAAGCCAATAACAGCCGCAATCAATGAGTTTTTTGGCTCTAGTCAACTGTCTCAATTTATGGACCAAAATAATCCGCTGTCTGAGGTAACACACAAAAGACGAGTTTCAGCATTAGGTCCTGGAGGATTAACTCGTGAAAGAGCTGGTTTTGAAGTTCGAGATGTTCATCCTTCTCATTATGGAAGGGTTTGTCCAATTGAAACGCCCGAAGGACCAAACATCGGCCTCATTAATTCTTTATCTGTATATGCAAAAGTTAATGATTTTGGTTTTCTTGAAACTCCTTACAGAAAAGTTGAAAACGGTAAGGTAACCGATGAAATTCAATACGTATCTGCAATTGAAGAAGGGGAATTTGTAATAGCACAAGCTTCGGTAAAACTAGATAAAAACAATAAATTTGTTGAAGAACTTGTTCCAGTTAGATATAGAAATGAATTTGAGTTGATGACAGTTGACAGAGTTGATCTCATGGACGTTTCTCCCCAACAGGTAGTATCTATTGCTGCTGCTTTGATTCCATTTTTAGAACATGATGATGCAAATAGAGCTTTAATGGGATCTAATATGCAGCGTCAAGCAGTTCCAACTTTATCAACAGAAGCTCCTTTAGTCGGTACTGGCATGGAAAGACTTGTAGCACAATACTCTGGAGATTGTATTATTGCTAAAAATTCCGGCACGGTTGAAAAAGTTGATTCAGGTAAAATTGTTGTAAGAAAAAATCTTAAAGAGATAAGCGCAACTGATTCTGCCGTAGATATTTATAATTTAATTAAATATACAAGATCAAATCAAAATACCTGTATTAATCAAAGACCTATTGTAAGTGAGGGAGATAAGATCTCATCTGGTGACATATTGGCAGATGGTTCTTCCATAGATCTAGGAGAACTAGCTCTTGGACAAAACATTAAAATTGCTTTAATGACATGGCATGGATATAACTTCGAAGATTCAATTTTAATTTCAGATAAATTAGTTAAAGAAGATAAACTCACTAGTGTTCATATTATCGAAGAGACTTGTACCGCAAGAGATACAAAACTGGGTCCAGATGAAATTACAGCTGATATTCCCAATGTCGGAGAGTCATCATTATCTAAACTAGACGAGTGCGGCATTGTTCATATTGGAGCAGAAGTCAATGCAGGTGATATCCTCGTTGGCAAAGTAACGCCAAAAGGAGAAACACAACTCTCGCCAGAAGAAAAACTTTTAAGAGCTATTTTTGGAGAAAAAGCATCTGACGTAAAAGATACTTCCTTGAGAGTCAAGGCCGGACAAGACGGAACTGTCATCGATGTTCAAGTATTTACAAGAGAAGGCTTAGATAAAAACTCTCGTGCTGAAGTTATAGAATCAGTATCTTTGGCAGAAATCCAAAAAGATATAGACCAAGAACTAAATATAGTTTCCGATGCCACCATTAATTCTCTTATGCCTTCGCTTGAAGGTAAAAAAGTAATTAGTGGAAGGGGTATTTCTAAAGGAGAGGTTTTGACGAAAGATTTTCTAAAAAGTTTACCTTCATCTGAGTGGTTTAAATTAAGACTTCAAGATGAAAAGCTTAATGATTTAATAAAAGAATCAAAAGATAATCTTAAAACATATGAGGATATGCTCAAAGAAAGGTTTGAAGTTAAAAAAAGAAAAATAGTCTCAGGCGATGACTTACCTCCTGGAGTTCAACAAGTAATTAAAGTTTACCTTGCAGTGAAGAGAAAAATTCAACCAGGAGATAAACTTGCAGGAAGACATGGAAATAAGGGAGTAATTTCAGTAGTTATGCCTGTTGAAGACATGCCTTACGATGAAAATGGAGAACCAGTTGATTTAGTTCTTAATCCATTAGGAGTCCCGTCTAGAATGAATGTAGGACAACTTCTTGAAGTTCACTTAGGCTGGGCTTCAAAAGAACTAGGTAAAAAAATAGGTGATCTAGTTGAAAAGTCCAAGAGTCTCTCTGAGGTAAAACCTTTCGTTGAAAAAATATATTCATCTACTGGAAAAAAGGAAGAGCTTGAAAAACTTTCCGATAAAGAATTTAAAGAGCTATGTGAAAATTTAAAATCAGGTGTGCCAATGGCTACCCCAGTTTTTGATGGAGCATCAGAAGAGGAAATTAAAAAAATGCTTGAACTAGCTGATTTACCATCTTCTGGCCAAACTCAACTATATGACGGAAGAACAGGCGAGGCTTTTGACAGATTAGTAACTATTGGATACATGTATATTTTAAAATTAAACCACTTAATTGAAGACAAGATGCATGCAAGGTCTACAGGTTCTTACAGCCTTGTTACCCAACAACCTCTTGGAGGAAAAGCTCAATTTGGAGGTCAAAGGCTTGGAGAAATGGAAGTTTGGGCGCTAGAAGCTTATGGTGCTGCAAATACACTGCAAGAAATGTTGACTGTAAAATCAGATGACGTTCCCGGCAGAACAAAAGTATATAAAAACATTGTAGATGGTAATTATGAGATGGAAGCTGGAATTCCAGAATCCTATAACGTTTTAACCAAAGAGGTCAGGTCATTAGGAATTGACATAGACTTCGATGAGGTAGATTAATTTTATGAGAGATTTATTAAAACTTTTCAAACAAGAAGAAGAAAACAATTTCAATGCAATCAAAGCTGGATTAGCTTCAGGCCAGCAAATTAGATCATGGTCTTTCGGAGAAGTAAAAAAGCCTGAAACTATAAACTATCGAACTTTTAAACCTGAGAGAGATGGTTTATTTTGTGCAAAAATATTTGGACCAGTTAAGGATTACGAATGTATTTGTGGTAAGTACAAAAGAATGAAACACAGGGGAGTTGTCTGTGAGAAATGTGGAGTCGAAGTAACACTAGCTAAAGTCAGAAGAGAAAGGATGGGGCATATTGAACTAGCAGCTCCAGTAGCTCATATTTGGTTTTTAAAATCCCTTCCTTCCAGAATATCACTTCTACTAGACAAAACATTAAGAGAAGTAGAAAGAATTTTATACTTTGAATCTTTTGTCGTCACAGATCCAGGCATGACTGATCTTGAAAAAGGTCAGATTCTTGATGAAGAAGAATATTTTGAGAAACTAGAAGAGTTTGGAGAGGAATTTTCTGCTGGCATGGGTGCAGAATCGGTAAAAATTCTTTTATCCGAAATGAATTTAGAAAACGAAATATCAGAAGTACAAGAACAAATAGATTCTACAAATAGTGATGCCAAGAAAAAGAAACTTTCAAAAAGAATAAAAATTCTTAAGGCTTTTACATCCTCCAATAATAAACCAGAGTGGATGATTTTAGATGTTTTACCTGTCTTACCGCCAGACTTAAGACCTTTAGTACCATTAGAAGGTGGAAGGTTTGCAACCTCTGATCTCAATGATCTCTACAGAAGGGTTATTAATCGTAACAATAGATTAAAAAGATTAATAGAACTAAATGCTCCTGAAATAATTGTCAGAAATGAGAAAAGAATGCTTCAAGAGTCTGTAGACGCTTTACTGGATAATGGAAGAAGAGGAAGAGCTATAACCGGTTCAAACAAAAGACCTTTGAAATCATTGGCAGATATGATTAAAGGGAAACAAGGAAGATTTAGACAAAATCTATTAGGTAAAAGAGTAGATTATTCTGGAAGATCTGTAATAGTTGTAGGCCCAACTTTAAAGCTTCACCAGTGTGGATTACCTAAAAAAATGGCTTTGGAGCTCTTCAAACCATTTGTTTTTGGAAAACTTCAACAACTTGAATTAGCTACAACTATTAAGGGCGCTAAAAGAATGGTTGAAAGAGAAGAACCAGTTGTGTGGGATATTTTGGCAGACGTAATTAGGGAACACCCCATTCTATTAAATAGAGCGCCAACTTTACACAGACTTGGAATTCAAGCTTTTGAACCAACCTTAATAGAAGGTAAGGCAATTCAACTTCATCCTCTAGTTTGTAAAGCTTACAACGCAGATTTTGATGGCGATCAAATGGCTGTTCACGTTCCTCTTACTTTAGGATCTCAACTTGAATGTAGAGCTTTAATGATGGCAAGTAACAATATTCTTTCACCATCTAATGGAAAACCAATAATTGATCCTTCTCAAGATGTTGTTCTTGGTATCTATTATATGACAAGAGAAAAAATTTCAGCTAAGGGCGAAGGCTCTATTTTTGCAGATATAAATGAAGTACACAGGGCTTATGACAGTGGAAACATTGAATTACAGGCAAAAGTAAAAGTCAGATTAGCAAATAAAGAATCGGAGTTGAAACTTGTTGATACTACTGTTGGAAGAGCAATTCTTTCTGGAATTCTTCCAAAAGAACTTGATTTTGAACTTATAAATAAACCTCTAGATAGTAAAGCAATATCTTCTCTTATCAATATGTCATATAGACACAGTGGTTTAAAAGAAACAGTAATATTTGCAGATAAGTTAATGTATCTAGGATATGAGTATTCTACAAAATCTGGTTCTTCAATTTGCGTTGACGACTGTGTAATTCCTACAGATAAAGAGGAAATTATCTCAAGTGCTGAGTCTGAAGTTAAAGAAATAGAATCTCAATATTCATCTGGACTTGTAACTCAAGGAGAAAAGTACAACAAAGTTATTGATATCTGGTCGAGGGCAAATGAGAAAGTTGCAAGCTCATTAATGGATACAATCTCAACAGAAAAGGCTGAAGATAAAGAAGGAAATTCTGTAGACCAAAAATCCTTTAATTCAGTATTTATGTACTTGGATTCTGGCGCAAGAAGTTCCCCTGCTCAGGTTAGACAACTTGCAGGAATGAGGGGACTAATGGCTAAACCAGATGGTTCAATTATTGAGACTCCCATTACTGCAAACTTTAGGGAAGGTTTAACAGTTCTTCAATATTTCACTTCTACTCATGGAGCTAGAAAAGGTTTGGCAGATACTGCCCTTAAGACTGCTAATTCAGGTTACCTCACAAGAAGATTGGTAGATGTTGCTCAAGATTTAGTAATTAGAGAAGATGATTGTGAAACAAAAGAGGGAATAGAACTAAGATCGATTATTGAAGGTGGTGAAGTCGTTCAACATCTTAAAGATAGAATTTTAGGTAGAGTTTTAGCCGAACCATTATCTTCCAAAGATGGATCATTCAAAATTTCTAAAGGTACCCTAATTGATGAAGCTTTAGCTGAACAAATTGAACAAAACAACATAGATATTGCAAGGGTTAGATCTCCAATAACTTGCGAAACAAGTTTTGGAATTTGCTCAAAATGTTATGGCAGAGACTTAGGTAGGGGTAATCTTGTAGACCCAGGAGAAGCTGTTGGAATTGTTGCAGCTCAATCAATCGGAGAACCTGGAACGCAACTTACAATGAGAACTTTCCACATTGGAGGAGCTGCGTCTAGATCTTCAGAAGAAGATAGAATTCAAGCTAAGTATGATGGGACTTTAAGATTCAGAAATCTAAATTCACTTCAAAATAAATCTAAAAAGCAAGTTTGCATTTCTAGATCAGCAGAATTAGTTCTTTTTGATGAAAATGAGTCTGAGAAAGAAAGGTATAAAATTCCTTATGGAGCGGAAATAAATGTCAACGAAGGCGCTGCTATTAAATCCGGAGAGTTATTAGCAACTTGGGATCCATTAAATCACCCGATAATCTCTGAAGTTAAGGGTAAGGTAAACCTTAAAGATATGGAAAATGGTATAACCATTAGAGAGGTTACTGACGAGTTAACAGGTCTATCAAGCGTGGAAATTTTAGATGCTTCCGAAAGAACTTCTGCCGGGAAAGATATGAATCCTATGGTAGTTATAACAGACGCAAAAGGAAAAGAAGTTATGCTTCCTGGAGGCAAGAGACCTGCTGAATATAAATTGGAACAAAAATCCCTCGTGAACGTGGCTGATGGCCAATCTATTGAAATAGGCGATGTTCTTGCAAGAATTCCAAAAGAATCTTCTAAAACGAGAGATATCACCGGAGGACTTCCTAGAGTTGCTGATTTATTTGAAGCAAGACAACCAAAAGAAGTAGCCATTCTTGCTGAAATAAGTGGTGTGGTTTCTTGGGGAAAAGAGACTAAAGGAAAAAGGAGGCTTGTATTAACTGGAAAGGAAGGTAAAGAAGAAATTATTCGTGAAACCTTAATTCCTAAAACAAGAAGTATTAATGTCTTTGAAGGAGAAACGGTTACTAAAGGAGACGTAATAAGTGAAGGCTCTTTGAGTCCTCATGATATTCTTTCTTTAAAAGGAGTCGAAGAATTGACCGAGTATGTAGTAAATGAAATCCAAGATGTTTATCGTTTACAAGGTGTTGAAATTAGCGATAAGCATATCGAGTGTATCCTTAGGCAAATGCTTAGAAAAGTTGAAGTTATTGAGTCTGGAGATACAGAATTAATTATAGGTGATCAGCCCGAACTTTCAGAGGTATTAAAGCAAAATAAAAAAGCCTCTTCAGACGGTGGAATCCCAGCAAAATTTAAACGTCTGCTTCTTGGAATAACCAAAGCTTCACTAGCTACTGAGTCTTTTGTCTCAGCTGCATCTTTCCAAGAAACTACTAGAGTCCTTACTGAGGCCTCTGTAACTGGAAAGATAGATAAGCTAAGAGGGTTAAAAGAAAATGTTGTTATAGGCAGGCTAATTCCCGCTGGAACTGGATATGGCGCCTCCCAAGGGCAAGCAGATATAGTTTCAGATATCGAATCTGAGTTAAGTGAAATAATTGCTGATACTGAAGAAGCTGATCAAAATGAACCTTCAAGCGAAGAATAGTTTGACCAAATGAAAATGTCTCATTAAAATCGCGCACTTAAATTATGGCAAGAGTAAATCAACTAATAAGAAAACCAAGAAAGGTTAAGAAGTCTAAAAGTGATGTTCCCGCATTGGTAGGTTCTCCTCAAAAAAGGGGAGTTTGCACAAGGGTCTATACAACAACTCCTAAGAAACCCAATTCGGCTTTAAGAAAAGTTTGTAAAGTAAGATTAACTTCAGGATATGAAGTTATTTCATATATTGGTGGAGAAGGCCATAACCTCCAAGAACATTCTGTTGTTCTAATAAGGGGCGGTCGAGTAAAAGATCTTCCTGGTGTTAGATATCATACTGTCAGAGGCACGCTTGATACTACGGGTGTTGAAGATAGAAAACAACGTAGATCTAAATATGGATCTAAGAGGCCTAAATAATGCCTAGAAAAGGACCAGTACCAAAAAGAGATGTGATCCCTGATCCAAAATATGGGAGCGCAAAACTTGCTAAGTTTGTAAATAATCTCATGCAAAGAGGAAAAAAAAGTACAGCTGAAAAGATTATTTACTCAGCTCTAGATCAAGTTTCTTCAAAGTCAAAAAGAGATCCCCTTGAGGTTTTTGAAGAAGCACTAGATCAAGTAGGACCTCAAGTAGAAGTCAAATCTAGAAGAGTTGGAGGTGCTACTTATCAGGTTCCTTTGGAAGTAAAAACTTCAAGACGTCTTGCTTTAGCTATGAGATGGATTGTTTCAAGCGCTAAGAAAAGGTCTGAAAAGAACATGTCAACAAAACTTGCTGGAGAATTGATTGATGCTGCTGACGGGAGAGGAGAAGCAGTAAAAAAACGTCAAGATACTCATAAAATGGCCGAAGCAAATAAAGCTTTTTCTCACTTCAGATTCTAATAAATGTCTACGAGAAAAGTTCCATTAAACCTCTATAGAAATATTGGTATCTGCGCGCACGTTGATGCAGGTAAGACTACAACAACCGAGAGAGTTCTTTTCTATACTGGAATATCACACAAAATAGGTGAAGTTCATGACGGTGCCGCCACAATGGATTGGATGGAACAAGAGCAAGAAAGAGGTATCACCATAACTTCTGCAGCTACAACATGCTTTTGGAAGGGCATGAGAAGTCAGTTTAATGAACACAGGATAAATATAATTGATACTCCTGGTCACGTAGATTTTACAATAGAAGTTGAAAGATCATTGAGAGTTTTAGACGGCGCTGTAGTGGTTTTTTGCGGAAGCTCTGGTGTTGAGCCACAATCAGAAACTGTTTGGAGACAAGCAAATAGATACAAAGTTCCTAGAATAGCTTTTGTTAATAAAATGGATAGAGCTGGAGCTGATTTCTTAAGGGTTGTCGGACAAATTAAAGATAGGTTGGGCGCAATTCCTGTGCCGATACAACTCCCCATTGGAGCTGAAGATGAATTTAAAGGAATAATTGATTTGATGAGAATGAAAGCTCTTTATTGGGATGGAGATGACATGGGAACATCTTATAGAGAAGAAGATATTCCATCAGCTCTTCTTGATCAATCAAATGAATATAGAGAAGCAATGCTTGAATCAGTTGCAGAAGCAAGTGAAGATTTAATGGAAAAATATTTAGAAAATGGCGATTTATCCTTAGAAGAAATTATACAAGGTATTAGGATTAGAACTTTAAACAATGAAATTGTACCTACAATATGCGGCTCTGCTTTCAAAAATAAAGGTGTACAACCAATGTTGGATTGCGTAATTGATTTTCTTCCTTCGCCTGATGAAGTTGAGGCAATTCAAGGTATTTTGGAAGATGAAGAAACAAATGATCAAAGATCATCTAGTGACGAAGAACCTTTTTCAGCTTTAGCCTTCAAAATTGCTACAGATCCTTTTGTTGGAACCTTAACATTTGTGAGAGTTTACTCAGGGGTACTGAATTCTGGAGATGCTGTTTATTCTCCAGCAAAAAGATCTAAAGAGAGAATTGGAAGGATGCTTCAAATGCATGCTAATAATAGAAGTGAAATATCAGAAGTAAGAGCAGGAGATATAGCTGCAGTAATTGGTTTAAAAGATGTAACAACAGGGGATACTTTATGTGATTTAAAGAAACCAATTATTTTAGAAAAAATGACCTTCCCTGAGCCTGTTATTTCAGTTGCGGTAGAACCTAAAACAAAGACGGATCAAGAAAAGATGTCAACGGCTTTAGGTAGGCTTGCTCAAGAGGACCCATCATTTAGAGTAAATTCCGATGAAGAGTCAGGTCAAACAATTATTTCAGGAATGGGAGAACTTCATCTCGATGTCCTTGTTGACAGAATGAAAAGAGAATTTGATGTTGAGGCTAACATCGGTAAACCACAAGTAGCATACAGAGAAACAATAAAGAAAGACGTTGAATCTGAAGGAAAATTTGTTAGACAGTCTGGAGGAAAGGGTCAATATGGCCATGTTTGGTTAAAAATTGAACCTTTAGGAGAATCCGAAAAAGAAGATGAAAATGAAGTCTTTCAATTTATTAATAAAATTGTTGGTGGAACCATTCCTAGAGAGTTTATTCCCGCTGTTGAGAAAGGTGCTTTTGAACAAATGCAATCAGGAATACTAGGCGGCTATCCTTTGATTGATGTAAAAGTAACAGTTTATGATGGATCTTTTCACGATGTAGATTCATCAGAGATAGCCTTTAAAGTTGCTTCTTCAATGGCCTTAAAAAGCGGAGCACTAAAAGCTAATCCGGTCATACTTGAGCCAATTATGAAGCTAGAAGTTGTAACTCCAGAAGAATACATGGGTGACGTTGTTGGAGATTTAAATAGAAGAAGGGGAATAGTCCAAGGTATGAATGATATTCATGCTGGAAAGGTTTTGGATGGGGAAGTTCCTCTTGCAGAAATGTTTGGTTATGCGACAGATTTAAGGTCTGCTACTCAGGGAAGAGCAACTTTTACGATGGAACCTTTAAAGTATTCAGAAGTCCCTGCAAATGTTGCAGAAGCGCTTATAAATAAAGGTTAATTTCTTATTGACAGTCTACAAGGGCAGGCATAGAATTGCCGCTCTTTTGCGTATTTATATGCAAATGACCGATTTAATTCGGAATGTTCTTTTAAAAATTTGTTGTTTAAATAGAGGTAAGCTTTGCAAAGCCAAAATATAAGAATTCGTCTAAAAGCTTTTGATAATAAGTTGATTGATAAGTCTGCAAAAGAAATTGTAGAAACTGTTAAAAGAACTGGCGCAGTTGTAAAAGGACCTATTCCGATGCCTGTAAGAAAAAGGCAAACAACAATTTTAATTTCTCCCCACAAAGATAAGGATGCTCGAGATCAATACGAGATCAGAACTTATAAACGAATTATGGACATAATCAAACCTACTGAGAAAACAGTAGACGCACTAATGAAACTAGATCTTTCTGCTGGCGTTGATGTACAAATTTCTCTTGATGAACTTAACTAAGAAATGATTGGATTAATTGCAAGAAAAGAAGGAATGAGCAGGGTTTTCACTGAAGAAGGGAAATCTATACCTGTTACGATTCTTAAAATTCATTCAAACGTTGTTTCTCAGATTAAAACTTCTGAAAAAGATGGTTATGATGCCATTCAAGTATCTGCATTAGACCAATCTGAAAAAAATCAAACTAAAGCTGAAATAGGTCACTTAAAAAAGAACAATATTTCATTCAAAAAATACTCTCAAGAGTTTTCTGTAAAAATAACTGAAGAAGAAAATCTTGATTTAGGTTCTGAGCTTAAAGCCGATATATTTGAAGAAGGCCAATTTGTTGATGTAATAGGTAAGACAAAAGGAAAAGGCTTTGCTGGTACTGTAAAAAGATGGAATTTTGCAACCCAAGACGCCACTCACGGTAATTCCCTTGCTCATAGAAAACCAGGCTCAATAGGACAATGTCAAACTCCAGGGAGAGTTTGGAAAGGTAAAAAAATGTCAGGGCATATGGGTAATGTTAGGCAAACCACTCTAAATCTAAAAGTCCAAAAAATTGATTTAGAAAATAATTTCATTTTAATTAAAGGAGCCGTTCCTGGCCCAAATGGATCAGAGGTTACTATCAAGCCTGCGATAAAAAAATCATGAAATTACCTTTTTTAAAATCTTCTAAAACAACGGAGGCTGATGTTTCAGAAAAAATTTTCGGCGTTGAAGTTAATAATGATCTTGTTGCCCAATTCATTAAAATTTATATTGAAAATAGCCATCCAGGTACAAAAGCTCAGAAAAATAGATCTGCGGTCCGGGGCGGTGGAAAAAAACCTTGGCGTCAAAAAGGTACAGGCCGAGCTAGAGCAGGTACATCTAGAAGTCCTCTCTGGCGTGGAGGAGGAGTTGTATTTCCTGCTGCTACAAAGTCAGCAAAACCAAAAAAATTAAACAAGAAAATGTATAAATCTGCAATGCGATCTATTTTTTCTTCTCTTGCAAAAGAGAACAGAGTATTTCTGTCAGATAAAATAAATATAGAAAATCCAAAGACCAAGGTTTTTGTAGATTTTTTAAAGAAAAATGAACTCAAAGAAGGACTCTTCATTGTAGATGAAATTTCAAATAATCTTGATCTAGCCTCAAGGAATTTACCAAACGTAAACGTAACTAATTTGAATACTTTGAACCCTATTAACTTACTAAAGTTTAACTCCATAGTTATTTCTGAAAACTGTCTCAATCTTATAGAAGAAAAATTATCATGAGTACTGTTATCCCAAATAAAATTATAGAATCAGCCCTCGTTTCTGAAAAATCCTCTTTGGTCGGACAAAACGCAAATACATACGTATTTAAAATAAATACTTCTGCAACAAAATATCAAGTAAAGAAGGCTGTAGAGGAAAAATTCGACGTAAATGTCACAAAAGTAAATATTTTGAATATCAAAGGAAAGAAAAAAAGAATGATGAATCTTAAAGGCAAGATTAGAAAAAAATCTAATTGGAAAAAGGCCTATGTTTCTTTAAAACCAGAGCAACGTATAGAAATAATCCAAGAATAAAATGGCAGTAGTAAAGGCAAAACCAACATCACCAGGAAGAAGATTTAGAAGTCTTCAGACTGGAAAAGACTTACACAAAGGCAGGCCTTTGTCCTCTTTAATTACTAAAAAAAGTAAAACTGGAGGGAGAAATAATGCGGGAAGAATTACAACGCGTCACATTGGTGGAGGACATAAGCAGCACTATAGATTAGTTGATTTCAAAAGAAATAAAGACAATATTCCTGCCAAGGTAGAGAGAATTGAATATGATCCTAACAGGTCAGCATTCATAGCTTTATTGCTGTATAACGATGGAGAAAGAAGATACATAATTGCGCCTAAAAATCTCAAAGTAAATGATCAAGTACTTTCCGGAGAAAAGGCAACTGTAAGTATTGGAAATACCCTAGCTTTAAAAGATATTCCTGTTGGAACTACACTTCACTGTGTTGAGCTTAAACCAGGAAAAGGAGCGCAATTAGCAAGAAGTGCTGGTACTTATGTGCAATTTATTGCTAAAGAAGGTCAGTACGCAACACTAAGACTTAAAAGTGGTGAGGTAAGAAAAGTGTTGACTGAATGTAGGGCAACAATTGGAGAGGTTTCAAATCAAGAACATTCACTTAAATCATTCGGAAAAGCTGGAGCTAAAAGATGGATTGGAGTGAGACCTACTGTTAGAGGTGTAGCAATGAACCCCATAGATCATCCTCACGGGGGTGGAGAAGGGAAGACTTCAGGAGGAAGACATCCTGTCTCTCCATGGGGAGTGCCTACTAAGGGATACAGAACTAGAAGTAACAAAAGAACAGATTCATTAATTGTAAGAAGAAGGAAGAAGTAATGGTTAGATCAGTAAAAAAAGGACCTTTTGTAGATCATCATCTTGAAGAAAAAGTTGAAAAGGCAATTCAAGAGAAGAGCAAAAGACCTATAAAAACTTGGTCCAGGAGATCAATGATTACACCTGAAATGGTTAATCTTACAATCGCAGTTCATAACGGTCGTGCTCATGTACCAATACTGATTAAAGAGGATATGGTAGGACATAAGTTAGGAGAATTTGTTCCAACAAGGACATTCAAAATGCATTCAGGAGACAGACAAGCGGGCTAAACATGACTGAAGTAAAAGCAAAGCTTAGTAGATTAACTGTCTCACCTTACAAAGTAAGATTGGTGGCTGATCAAATCAGGGGCAAACGAGTTGAGGAGGCTATAGACATATTGTCTTTTAGCA
>Ga0228615_1000261_pt1 | contig 30470 bp, 25 predicted proteins | sample 16DmetaG_FD_190530 | JGI IMG/M metagenome (GOLD analysis project Ga0228615, IMG submission 190530) | Seawater microbial communities from Monterey Bay, California, United States - 16D | ecosystem: Environmental > Aquatic > Marine > Coastal | place: USA: California | collected 2016-10-17
AATAGTAGTGTACAAACCGGTACCCATATCCACTAACGGCAGACCCAATCGCGTAGGTTGACTTTGGGGATCTCCGTTAACACTGAACCACCCGGTCATAGCTTGAATGATAGCGTCATAACCAGGGAAGCCACCTAAAGGACCACTCTCTCCAAACCCACTGACTCGGCAATGAATCAACTGAGGGAATTGCTTACTCAAAACATTTTCAAAACCTAAGCCCCACCTTTCCATAGTCCCTGGCTTAAAATTCTCAACTATGACATCGGCGCTTTCAAGTAGCCTGAGAAGAACAGCTTGTCCTTCTTGCATACTTAAATTTAATCCAAGAGACCTCTTATTCCTATTAACACCAATGTAATAAGCGCCGTCATCCTCATGAAACGGCGGCCCCCAGTCCCTTGTCTCATCTCCCAGCGGCGGTTCTATTTTAATAACGTCTGCACCATGATCCCCAAGTATTTGGGTACAAAATGGTCCCCCGAGAACTCGCGTTAAATCAATGATTACCTTTCCTGATAAAACACCTGAATTTATATCATTCAACAATACAAACATTCCTCCGATAATTATATTTTTTTAAAACCCTTGCAAATGCAGAAACTGAGGCAAAAAAAACTCTGCAACCAAAACTGGTTTCCGATAAAGAAAAAAAAGACTACGCCTACCCCATAATCCACTCTCATAATTAATGATTTCAAATGTAGATCGCAGTAAATGTTTCTCCTGAAATAAATACTCACCCAACGGCTTTGTGTCTAATATTAAGATTTCTTTTAGTTTACCAACAAGGCTGTGCTGAGGAACGAGCGTATGAGCCATCACAACAGACCTGTCAAAACAAGATAAACAAACCTTACGAGACCAAAATTCATGCCCAATTGATATCGGCCCAAACTTTCCTTGCGACTCAAAAGAATCAGAACTTACCCAAGCCTCCTCCAGTAGCGTTAGATCAAAACTTTTTCCTCCAAACATCTTAAGTCGTTGTGTTAGAGAACCAGAATCAAATAGCCAATCAGAAAAAATTTCGGGACCACAAAAATCTCCCTGCTGGCATAGATACCAAGAGGCGCTGTTCTTTGGCGGCTCCATAGCATCGAGACTGAAATCAGATAGATTGTTCGTATTTTTCATCAGAGTAATAAAAAGAATCCAAGCCGACCCTTAAAAAAGAGACATAATAATTGTTACAACGCCAATTAAAATCCAACACTTATCTTGGTTTTCAACCCAACAATAACAACACGACGATTTCTAGCTCTTCCATCTCGAGAAGTATTTTCTTCAGTAGGGCGGTCCTCACCAAACCCTAAAGCTAAAATCCTATCCGGAGATGCACCGAATCGATTTATCATAACATTCCTGACCTGAATTGCCCTCTTTTCTGAGAGCTTCTGATTGTACTTTTTCATGCCAACCGAATCCGTATGCCCTTGAAGCATTATGTCTAAATCTGGGTGCCGCTCTAAAGCAAGAACTAATGCCTTAATTTTTGAATCATACTTTTTGTCTATCTTTACTTGATCAAAGTCAAAATAAAAAACTAAGCCTTGTCCCTCTAAATCCGATATCAATGCCTTGTTTTTATCAAAACAAACGCGAGCCTCTTTGTTAAAGCCCTTACAGCTGAAAGCCGAAGAAAGTTCGTTATCATTATTAGTCTCCCCAGCCTTCTCCCCGTAACGAGGAGCATCCCTCCTCCCATTACGATTACCAAACTTGTATGCCAAATTAAAACCAAGCTGTAGACTAGAAAATGAAGCCAGATCGTTCGATGGGAAAAGTTTTTTTATCTGAATCCTCCACTGCAACCCCTCACTTAATTGATGACTCACGCCAACACCAAAGTTCAACAACCCATTCCCCTCTGCTCCAAATTTTAATTTAGTGAACCCGACCGTTGACAAAATATCGAAATAAGCCTCCTCATGAATGCTTATATAATTTAATTCATTCATAATTATGCTATTGACCCCAGTATTAGACGAGCTGGCTTTAAAGTTCGTTTTAATAAACTCAACCTGCGATGCCTTTACCGTATTCAAATCAAAACCTACTCCTATGCTTAAATCTGAACCGAAATTTGACCCAAAATGATTTTGAAAATCATTCCACTTCATTCCATAGATTAAATACATGTCCCCGCGATCAGCCAAACATATTCTTGGAAGAACACTGAGATGAATTACAAATACCACCACAAAAAATTTGATTTGGCTCATAAAACCCGTCCTTCTATACTCGTTAAATAAGCAGATTAATGAAAGTATCGTCATTTTTTTTAAAAGAGACGACGGAACAACAATGCTGTGACAATACTCTCCAAATATGTCATCGTTACGCCAAAAAGATGCTGCTATTAGGATCAATTGTGAAACTGGCATGACACGCGATCTTAGTGATAACCAAAAGTTTATTTAGTCCTTCATATGAAAGGTTAGAAGTCCGCACCTATGAAAAAATGGAAAAGCGAGTTCGATATATTTTTGTTGTTACTATTGATCTCAGGGCTTGCTGGCTTCTTTTTTGAAAAAACAGCAATATTCATCGCCGCCTCATTATTTCTTTATTCTGCATACAATATTTATCAATTAAAACGACTAGCGGATTGGGCCTCAGAAAAGAAAACTCTCGACGAGACCTCCCCACCGGAAGGCAGTGGTAATTGGGGAACAATATTTGACAGTATTTATAATTTGCAAAAAAAACAACGGTCGTCCAGTAATTACCTCAAATCCTTAATAAATAAAGCGCAAGAATCATCGGCCGCACTCGAAATGGCTGTGGTGATGATCAACGAACAAGGCACTTTAGACTGGGGGAATCTCGCGAGCGAGCGACTTCTTGGATTTAAATTCCCAGACGATCAGAATCAAGCTGTGACTAATTTAATACGAGACCCACGATTTGCAGCATATTTTCATAGTGAAAACTATACAGAGGCTTTACAAATTAGTATCGAGGGCATCTCTGACAATGTGCTTGAATTTCAGATAACTTTCTTTGGTAAAAACGAAAGATTAATGCTTGTTCGCGATGTAACTCAATTATATAAATTAGAGTCCATGAGAAAAGATTTTGTTGGAAACGTGTCACATGAACTAGGCACACCAATAACTGTCATTAAAGGATACTTAGAAAGCATCGTTGATAATATCGACGACATTGAAAAAAGATGGCACAACGCTATTTTTCAAATGCAACACCAGTCCAATAGAATGGAGGCAATAGTAAAAGATTTATTGCTTCTCTCCACCCTAGAAACTAAAGCCATACCTGGCGATGAGGCATCAGCAGACTTATCTTTACTTTTCAGAGAAGTTCAAGAAACCACCACAAAATTAATGGAGGAACATGAGCATAAATTTATTATTAGCTCCCCTAGTCGACTTACGGTGAAAGGCTCATATAACGAACTCTACAGCGTCATTTTAAATTTAGTCGTTAATGCGGCGAAATATTCTGGCTTGAAAAATACGATTCAGCTAAATACAAGAATGGAAAAAAATGCGATTTTTATCGAGGTTTCAGATAACGGATTAGGTATAGAAAGAGAACACCTCTCTCGTTTAACAGAGCGATTCTATCGAGTTGATAAAAGCCGGTCTAGCGAAACTGGTGGAACAGGGCTCGGGCTTGCTATCGTAAAACACATACTCGCAAGGCATGAAGGAGTATTACACGTAAAAAGCAACGTTGGACAAGGAAGTTGTTTTTCATGTGAATTACCGTTTTATCGGGTCCTCAATTCAGCGCAAAAACAAACAAAAGAAGAGTCCTAGTTTCTATTCCAAATCAAGAACTCTGATGTCGAACGTCCATACCCTCAACAACATAAATTACATGCTCTGCAATGTTTTTTGCATGGTCACCTATTCGCTCAAGCGCACGTAAGGCCCATAGAAGATTCAAAACCTTCGAAATCAATCTAGGGTCCTCCATCATGTAAGTCACCATGCTTCTCATCGCAGTGCGATACTCGCTGTCGACAGCGAGATCGTCCTCTACTACTTTCAGAGCTTCTTCTGAATCATATCTCGCAAAAGAGTTTAGTGACGAGCTAACCATCTTAACAACCCTGGTACCAAGATGCCCAAACTCATTCAAACCATGCGTAAAACCCTCGCCTTCAGTAAGCTTTATTGACATACTCGCGATTTTCGCAGATTCATCACCCATGCGCTCTAAATCACGTATTGTCTTAATAATTGCTAACACTAATCTCAAGTCACTTGCAGCTGGTTGTCTCCTGGCAAGTATGAGGCTGCATTCCGCATCTATACTGGTCTCCATAGAGTCGATTACGTTTTCCTGAGTAATCACGTCGTTAGCCAAACCACTATCAAGGGTTATTAAACAGTGCATCGCGTCAGTAATCTGTTTCTCTACGACACCTCCCATTTCAAGCATATTGTTTTTAACGTCCTCCAACTCGACGTTAAACTGAGTAGAAATGTGATCGGTATGTCCTTCAGGGTGTATACTCATAGTGATTCCGTTTTTTCTTGTAAACTTTTACAAAAGATCCTACTAATTTAGCCATATCGACCGGTAATATAGTCTTCGGTCTGTTTTTTTGAAGGGTTCGTAAAGATTATATCAGTCTTATCGAACTCCACCATATTCCCCATATACATAAATGCGGTATAGTCCGACACTCTCGCAGCTTGTTGCATGTTATGTGTCACAATTACTATCGTATAATGTTGTTTCAATTCACTAATAAGCTCTTCAATCTTTAGCGTCGATATTGGATCCAGAGCAGAGGCCGGTTCATCAAGCAACAAAACTTCCGGTTCAACCGCAATTGTCCGTGCTATTACCAAGCGTTGTTGTTGCCCTCCTGAAAGGCCGAGCGCACTATCATTCAGACGGTCTTTTACCTCATCCCAAAGAGCCGCAGCTCTCAAAGATTTCTCGACTGCTTCATCCAACACCCTTTTTGAATTGATCCCTTGAATCCTTAGTCCATAAGCCACATTCTCATAGATAGATTTCGGGAAAGGGTTTGGTTTTTGAAAAACCATTCCAACACGACGACGAAGATCAGCGACATCTACCGATTTTCTATAAATATCCTCGCCATCTATTTCAATACGACCAACAATCACGCAATCATCGACTAGATCGTTCATTCTGTTAAAGCATCGCAATAAGCTTGATTTTCCGCATCCACTAGGACCAATAAAAGCCGTAACTCTCTGCTCAGGTATTTTAAGATTTACATCAATAAGCGCCTGCTTATCTTTTGAGTAGTATAGATTTAGGTCCTTTACATCAACACAACTGTTTAGCTCATCCAATGACTCAAGGCTGCTTTCAAGCGACGCTCTTACCTCAACTTTCTTCATTATTCCCTCTCAAAATTCTTTAAACGCGAGTCAAAGCGAGTAAACTAAACATCCAATGACTTAAATTTTTCCCTCAACCTATTCCGAATAGACACAGCGCTAACGTTTAACACAGCAATTACAATCACGAGCAGCAGCGCCGTAGCAAAAACAAGAGGTCTGGCAGCTTCAATGTTTGGGCTTTGAAACCCGACATCATAAATATGAAACCCAAGATGCATAAACTGCTGATCTAAGTGTAGGTAAGGATAGTTTCCATCTACGGGCAACGACGGCGCCAATTTTACGACACCAACGAGCATAAGTGGAGCCACCTCTCCGGCAGCTCTGGCAACCGCAAGAATAAGCCCTGTCATCATGGCAGGACTGGCCATCGGAAGCACTACTCTCAAGAGAGTCTCCAGCTTCGTTGCTCCTAAGGCTAGACTGCCTTCCCTAACACTCCTAGGAATTCTCGCCAAACCCTCCTCCGTCGACACAATGACCACAGGTACTGTCAGGAGTGCCAGTGTTAGTGAAGCCCAGAGTAGGCCCGGTGTACCAAATGTTGGCGCAGGCAATGCCTCACTGTAAAAAAACTGATCTATTCCGCCTCCGACGATGTATATAAAAAATCCCAATCCAAAAACTCCGTAAACAATAGAGGGGACTCCGGCAAGGTTGTTCACTGCCACTCTTATAATGTTAGTTACAGTGCCTTGCTTGGCATATTCCCTCAGATACACAGCTGCCACCACGCCAAACGGGGTAACAAATACAGACATCAGCAAAACCATCATGACCGTCCCAAAAATCGCTGGAAATATTCCGCCCTCCGTATTGGCCTCCCGAGGCTCTGCAGTTAAAAACTCATAAACCTTAGAAAAGTAAATAAGCAACTTTTCGAATTGATTTAAGCTATTTGCACGATAGGCCCTAACGACTTCTGAAAGCTCAATGCTTTTTTCGATTCCGTTGGCGGTTACAAAAACCGCTCTATCTCTTTTTACCTCTGAGTAAAGATCAGACAAATCTTCTTGAAGCTCAGAGTAAACTTCATTCAATTTAGCCCTATCCTCTTCTATACTGCGAATCATCATTGGATTCAGCTCGTTGTTTATCTCCAACTTCCTCTCAAGAAGCCGTAATCGTTCAAACTCATAATTTACTTCATCAATTCCTTCTGTTTCTATTTTACTAATATCGTCATGGATAGTTACAGCTCTTTGAACTCGACTAGAGAACTCGGACCAAAGATCAAACTGAACTCCGTCCGCTTGACTTAGTCCGCCCAACCTAACGTCATTCTCAAACAGATCAATGAGGAATCCATAGAAATTACCCCACTCTCTTCTCTCAATGGTCACAACCTCTTCGGGGAACGTCGCACCGTTAACGAAATCACTCAGGACCCAAGCAAAATCTGCCCCAGATACATCCCTATTACCGCGCTTTATTAATTGCCTGTTATAGAAATCTTTTGTATCACTGACCGGTATTCCCGAGGATATAATTTGACTAGCTAAAACCTCTTCGCGGTCAACAGACTCTCCGAGAATTTTACTGACAACAACTTCGCCGCTCTCGCTAGGCGGCCCATATTCCGCCTGTAAAACATCAGCGGGCCAAAAATTCGCCATTCCTTTCACAACGAGAACGCCCAGAACACCAGCGACCATCACTATACTGACTGCAACCGCGCCTGCATTCAGCCAAACGAAAGGCGCTCCTGAAGAAATCCATGTATCAATGCTTTTTTTCATATTGTGCTGTATTTACCCCTAAGTTGTTGTCGAACAACTTCTGCAATCGTATTAACTGCAAAGGTAAAAAGGAACAAAACTAAAGCTGCTAGAAATAAAATTCGATAGTGCGTGCTGTCTACCTCTGACTCCGGAATTTCAACCGCAATATTGGCAGCAAGCGTTCTCATTCCCTCAAAAATGCTCGCATCTATTATTGGCGTATTTCCAGTTGCCATTAAAACAATCATCGTCTCCCCTACGGCCCTTCCCATACCAATCATTAATGCCGAAAAAATACCCGGGCTGGCTGTAGGCAAAACGACCCGATACAGGCTTTGCCAAGGGGTAGCACCGAGAGCAAGAGATCCATATGTAAGGTGCCTTGGAACAGTAAAGATAGCGTCCTCGGCAATTGAAAAAATTGTTGGAATAACAGCAAAGCCCATGGCTATGCCAACAACCATCGCATTTCGTTGATCATAACTTATACCTAATTCATTACTTATCCAGAATCGCAAATCACCATCAAAAAAAACATTCTCTAAGGGTGTCGATAATTCAAAGGAAACATAAGAAAAAATCAAAACAACCGGAATGAGAAGCGCAGCCTCCCAACCATCCGGGAGGCTATGGCGGATTTTATCTGGCAGCATCGTCCAAGCAAAACTAGCACCCAAAACACACACAGGCAAAATAACGAAAATACTAAATACACCCAAAAGATTCTTTTCGATAAATGGCGCAAGCCATAAACCAGCTAAAAAACCAAGAACCACAGTTGGAAGCGCTTGCATCAATTCAATCAATGGCTTTACCTGCTGACGCATCGGCGCTGCCATAAAGTAGCCAGTGAAGATTGCCCCACAGACCGCAAGCGGTGCTGCCATTAACATCGCATATATCGCGGCTTTCAGCGTGCCAAAGGCCAACGGAAAAAGGCTATATTTGGGCTCAAACTCATTTGTAGCCGCCGATGACTGCCAAATATATTCGGGCTCAGCATAGCCCTCATACCACACACGGCTCCAAAGCGCTGACCATGAGACCTCGGGATGGTCGTTCTTAACATCCAATCTACGAAAATTGGCCCCTGCAGACTCTATCAAAAGTGCATCACCTCGTGGAGATACTGCTAAAGAGTGGGCTTCAGGGGATGCGAGGCGACCCTCAAAAGACGAGCTGTGCGAGGTGGTATTGTAGATTCCTACGTTACCCTCTAAATCGAGAGTAATAAAATTTTTCCGCCGCTGCTCTGCGGTTATTTTTTTTAAAGCAACATCCGAGGACTCAAACTTACGTATTTTCTCTAGTTTGACGCCATCACTTGGTTGAATTAAAAACCACTGCGCCATCTGGCCACTGTCATCAGCTACCAACAGAGAAACTCCCCCAAGCAAAAATTCAATATCTGTAGGTTTAATACCACCTTCCGTCAACTGAGCCTCCACAGAGAAAATTGGCTCGTTGCTTATAAAGGCTTCCTTTAAATCAATTAGTCGAGCATACCCACCAGATGTTATGAAATAGGCCCAAAGTTGATCTCCATCAATGTGGATTTGTTGCAAATCAGTCAAGTTTACACTTGAAAAAACTTGTTCAATATCAAATTTTCCACTGTTACCCGAATCAAACGCTGAGAACAAATTTGTCTCTTTTGTAGCTCTAAGGAGCCCGAACTCTCCGATTCCATCGCTCGCCGCGATGACTAAACTGTCGCGTTTAGATCGCAAGCCAAGCACCGCTACCGAATCAATACCCTCCAATTCATAGGGTTCCTTACCAAAAGGATACTCTATTTTTGGAGTAATACTTCGAACATTATTTGGACCAGAAAAACTAATATCATAGGCATACTTCGCGATCACAATCTGTCCAGAATCAAGACCTAAAGCGAAGACACCGCTTTCCTCCGAATCCAACGCAAAGCTGGTAACGGTTGCTCCATCAGGCAACCCCACCTTAAATCGGCTAATCTCCATTCCATCATCTAATCGAAAAAAAAGTGCTTCTCCACTTAAATTTAACCGTACGGCCACTTCCGACTGTTCCTCAATTGCCAGGTGAAGAGCGGGCGCATCAGAAACGTCAGCCAATTGATAATTGGTCGTCTCAGAAACCTCGGCTGACTCGAATAGAGGCTGCACTTCATACAGCAAATAGAAAAAAATCAAAAGGATCGCGATTATTACGCTTATCCCTCCAACCGCAATTCCAATACTGGCACTCTTATCCTTGAGATGTCTTATTTTTCGACTAAGGTTCGGATCCCTCAGATTAGACACATTCATATACAATTTTCTTTTCAGATGGAGTTAATATTTTTACATGCCGAACACTACTGCATAAATGAACAAATAATCAATGACGACTTTCCATAACGCATGTAAAGAGTTATAAAATACACTGAAGCCTTAAAGAGAGAACCCCGTATCGTATTTTAGAAATACAATACGGCATAAAACATGTGTGGCTTAATCAAAATAAGCCTATTTTTCCTCTCCTATATTCCTATACTGCCGAGAACGCCCTCGACTACACGAGCAGGCAACGGAATATAGCCATCTTTGAGGACAATTCCTTGACCGACCTTAGAAAGAATAAGTTTTAAAAATTCGCTTTCCATAATTGGAAGAGGAGAATTCGGCGCCTTGTTTACATAAACATACAAAAATCGGGCAAGAGGATAATTACCGGCCAAAGAGTTTTCAGGTGTAGCATCAAAAAATTGCCCCCCCTCTGATGCTGCGATGGGAATAGATCTCACACTCGACGTTCGATAACCAATCCCAGAATAACCAATGCCATTTACAGAAGTGCTTACCGATTGCACAACGGAAGCTGAACCCGGCTGTTCATTTACGCTGTTTTTAAAATCTCCGTCGCATAGAGCTGCTTCTTTAAAATACCCGTAGGTCCCTGACACCGAATTTCGGCCGAAGAGTTGCAAATCACGCTGGCGCCAAATCCCAGTGAGACCCAAGTCCCCCCAAAGCTCTACATCTTTCTCGAAACCACAGCGCCGATTGAAAGAAAACACCGCGTCTACCTGAGCCAACGTCATCCCGCCGAGAGGGTTATCCTTGTGCACGTACACAGCAAGCGCATCGATCGCAACGGGGATTGCAGTTGGCTTGTAACCAAATCGTCTCTCAAAAGCCTCAACCTCATTATCTTTCATTTCTCGGCTCATTGGACCAATATTTGAAGTCCTCTCAGTCAAAGCCGGTGGGGCTGTTGATGAACCGGCTGCTTGAATTTGTATATTTACGCTTGGATAGAAACGATTAAACTCTTCAGCCCACAGAGTCATTAAATTAGCCAAAGTATCTGATCCTACGCTAGACAGTTTGCCCGAGATGCCTGTCGCTTGAACGTAATCTGGCACGCCTGAGTCTACCTGAGCCCAGGTCACATTCACGGAAGAAAAAACCATCAAAAACAATATTTTATTAAAAAATATCTCCAATGTTCGCATTTACCTACTCCAAAATTAACCAAGCACACCATGAATTTACCAGACACTTTTCTAATATTTCCAAGCGCAAGTGTAGTTAAGAAATATTTCATTTTTATGACAACATCGTATAACTTCATACAAAAGGCTCGCAAGTTGCTATTTTTAACTTATAAACCTAGCAAAATTCTACTTTTAGCAATGGTGTCGCTAGAACCCTTGCTTTCACAAGAAAACTGAGCTCGGAGATATACAACGTTATGGATCAATCAAGGAAACCGGGGAAACCTACCTCCTCAATCGACACTCTATTCACAAATGAGGGTTTTCCAAAAACACCTGACACGGGAAAGGATACCGATCTGGATGCCCACGAGCTCTTCCAAAACAGGGAACTCAGTCATGTTAAATTCAATCTGAGAGTGCTTAGTCAGGCGAAAAATAACGAATATCCAATATTGGAGCGGCTTAACTTCTTAACCATATTTAGCTCAAATTTGGACGAATTTTATGAAATACGAGTAGCTGGTTTAAAAAAACAAACAGGCTTTGGAAGACAGAGACCTGGGGCAGATGGCAAACACGCCGAACAGGTTCTTGAAGAAATCCACGAGGAAGTTAGATTCGGGCTCAACAAGCAATATCATATACTCAACAAAGAATTGCTGCCTGCATTAGCCCGAGAGAACATTCATTTCTTGCAACAGCAAGACTGGGATTCCAACGTTCAAAACTGGGCCCGCGACTACTTTTTGAGCGAAGTACTGCCTGTAATAAGCCCTCTGGGACTAGATCCAGCACATCCATTTCCAAGACTCGTTAACAAAAGCTTAAACTTTATCCTCTCGCTGGAGGGAAAAGATGCTTTTGGTCGAGAAAGTGGGCTCGCTGTCGTTCCTGCTCCAAGATCGCTTCCACGTCTTATCAAACTACCAGGCGAAGTTGCTCCACACGGCGATAACTTCATTTTTCTATCTTCAATTATTCACGCTTATGTCGATGAGTTTTTCCCAGGCATGCGAGTAAAAGGTTGTTATCAATTTCGCGTGACACGAAATTCTGATCTCGATCTAGGGGATCTCGATGGCGAGGACTATGCATCCGCACTGATGGGTGAACTCCATAGCCGTCGATTTGGAACTGCGACAAAATTAGAGGTTGAACTAAACTGCCCCGATAACTTGTCAGATTTTTTATTAGCAAGATTTAATTTGTGCGAATCGGAACTGTTCAGAGTAGACGGGCCGGTGAATCTTCAACGAATGGCTGAAATTCAAAATATGCTTTCCAGGAACGATCTAAAGTTTCCGAAATTTGTCCCAAACATACCACCCTCACTTCAGATCGGAAACTCAATCTTCTCAAGTGTATCTAAAGAAGATCAACTCCTCTTGCACCCTTTTCAGTCTTTTGTGCCTGTAATTGACTGGGTAAGAGAAGCTGCTGCTGATCCAACCGTTGTGTCCATAAAACAAACACTTTATCGCACCAACGAATCATCTGAACTGGTAGCCGCGCTTGCCGAAGCCGCTCGCTGTGGAACGGAGGTTACGGTGGTAATCGAGTTAACCGCACGGTTCGATGAAGAGGAAAACATAAACTTTGCTAATATTTTGCAAGAAGCTGGAGCGGTAGTAGTTTACGGGGTAATGGGATACAAAACGCACGCAAAAATGCTTTTGTTCGTTCGGAGGGAAAACGGCTTACTCAAGCGTTACGTTCATCTGGGAACTGGTAATTATCACTTGAAAAATTCCGCTCTATATACTGACTATAGTCTGCTGACCGCCGACGAGATTCTTTGTTCCGACGTACACAAAGTTTTTCAACAGATAACAGGAATGGGGAAGAAAATTCATCCCAGGTTATTAATAAATGCACCCTTTAATCTTAGAATTTCACTTCTCAACATGATAAGTGCCGAGAGGGCTGCCGCAACAGAGGGAAAGCCTGCTCGAATAATAGCTAAATTAAACGCCCTGACTGATCCCGAGCTAATAAAGGCACTTTACGCTGCATCTATGGCTGGAGTAAAAATAGATTTAATCGTCCGAGGCATGTGCTGCCTGCGTCCTCAGGTATCAGGTATCAGCGACAATATACAAGTCATTTCAGTGATTGGGCGATTTCTTGAACACTCCCGAGTCTACTATTTTCAAAATTCTCAACCAAACGTCTTTTGTTCAAGTGCTGACTGGATGGAAAGAAACCTCTCTAGTCGCATCGAGGTCTGCTTCCCCATTTTAAAACGAACACATGCTTCAAGAATTCTTGAAGAGCTATCTTTATATCTACGTGATGAGGTTCAGAAATGGACGTTAACTGAATCGGGAAACTATATTTCTGAAAATGAGAACTACAAATACTCTGATGGCGTGCAAAACAAACTGTTAGAGATTCTTGATCACCGATAGATTCAGACTAGACAAGCTCATTTTTTGCCATAAAATCAATCATACCTTCTCTCAACGCAAATGGGCTAAATTGAATTTCCAAAATCTCAAACGACTGCATGAACCCGACGAGAATAGACCAGCCTGAGAGCAGAAGATCCCTCCGCGAGTCCTTTAATCCATTTAGCGGTTCGTCATTAAGCGATGACTTTAGGATTTTTAGCCGCAAATTTAACAACAAGTTTAAAGAAATGGTATCCGAACCAGAGTCATTGCCGTTACCATTACTAACATGCATCAGCATCTTCACTGTTCCAGACGAAGCATAAGCCTCATCCCATCCCTTTTGCTTTAATGCCGTTGAAATCCTCGAAAACTCACTTTTAGCCGAACTCACGGCCAGATCTAGTTGTTTATTTGCTTCACTTTCAGATCTTAAATTTAAAAAGAACCTATCACGCCACGATACGCTTCCAACCTCCATGCTTTCGGCGATTACCCTTTGACCATCTCTCCCTAACACAATCTCCGTGCTACCCCCACCAATATCAGCTGCAAGTCTCCAACGGCCAGCTTTTGGAAGGTACATACAGACTCCGGCATAAATCAAAATAGCCTCTTGAATTCCAGAGATAACCTTAATTTGTATGCCCTGAGCTTGTGCTGCACTAAGAAATTCAGCTGCATTTTTTGCAACGCGTAACGTATTAGTTCCAAGAGCCCAACATCTTTTTATCGAATAATTACTCATTAGCTTCTTGAAATTTGACAGACAGTCCAAGCCTCGAGCAAAAGATTCAGGAGAAATAATACCAGTCTTACTAACACCCTCGCCCAACTGTACTTTCTCGCTACAGCGCTCCACTATTATTATTTCTTCATTCACCCAATCACAAATAAGCAAATGAAAACTATTCGAACCAAGATCCATCGCAGCATACATTAAATAAAGGGTCTCCTATCTGGTCCCGATTTGCAGTAAATTTTCTAACTCATTATTGAGTTATCGGTTATTTCCAAAAAAAAAAAAGTGTAGCGTGACAAAAAGCAAATCAACCTTACATTTCATACTATGATAAATCTCAATCATTATTTCTGTACAACCCAATCATATTGGATGAAAATACTGGCAAGCTTGCTTTATCCACTGCTTCTTTTTGTCAATCGATCCACTTAAATTACCAATATTTTTATGATTTATATTGATTTTCTTAGCGGGCACTTATAACTACTTTTGGACAAGAGAGCCAAACGTCTATGTCTGAATTACGTGAAGAGGAAACAGTATCTTTATTCAAAGCTGACAAACGTCTCCTGAAGATCTTTTCAATTTTACTTGTTTGCATAACAGCGCTAAAACTGATCTTCGCTATTCGGCTTGATTTATACAGCGACGAGATTTTTTATTGGTTAGAATCGACTTTTCCGGCGTTGGCATATAGCGATCTCCCATTTGTAACTGCACAACTTGCAGGGCTTGGAACACGGGTTCTTGGTGACACGCCACTGGGAGTGCGATTTAGCTTTTTAGCTCTCGGAACGAGCATACCTATTTTAGTTTTTTGGGTAACGTACCCATTAAAAAACGTAGACCATGCGCTCAAGTCAGCGATCCTATGCCTCTGCTTGCCGCTTGCTGGTTTCTTGGGCCTTCTTGCCGTACCGGACGTGCCAATTGTATTCCTTGGCTTGTTGTCTTTTGGCCTATTTGAGAGAGCTCTGAGAGTAGATGCATGGCGGTACTGGATAGCCTGTGGCTTGATTGTAGCGATTGGTCTGAGCACACACTATCGATTTTTTTTGTATCCTATTTCCGCAATTTTTGTGCTCTTATACTACCAACCTATTAGAAAGTTTTGGCGATGCAAAAAGCTCTGGTTGTGTATTGGAATTTCTTCTGTTGGCTTGATGCCAATTATCTTATTCAACATTGAGAATAATTTTCAGAGCATTTCTTTTTATTTAATCAGCCGACACCCATGGGACTTCCAATCTGATGGCTTGTTTCACGTGCCTACGCAAGCAGCCATTGCCACACCATTTCTTTATCTTGCATTCCTCACCGCTATATACACTCTCCTGAAAAACATAAAAAAAAGAGAGCGTAGCACAATATTAATTCTGAGCTTTTCTCTTCCACACCTACTAATTTTTCTACTTTTGGCTCCTTGGAGCGATTCTACCAGTACAACAGTCCATTGGCCTTTGTCTGGTTACTTACCTTTACTAATAGAGCTACCGCTGATTCTCGAAAAATTTAAAATTTCTCTTGCCAAGCGATTATCTATGAGAAGAGCTACACAGCTTGTTCTTCTTATCCCCGGAATCGGTTTCATTGGAACCGTATCTGCGATTTTATTGATCGGATCCCAATCTCTACAAAACGAACTACAACCATTAATCGGTCGTGGATTACTTTCAACTAAAATGGCTGGATGGAACGACTTTTCTTTAACTACTTCAACAATCTTAAAGGAAAGTTTCCCGGACGCAGAACCACTTATTGCCACAGATAATTACTATACTGCAGCCCAAGTGCAATTCCATAATGTGTCAGACAAAGTTTTTACTCTCGACAACAAAAAAGCTATTAGAGACGGACGCCTCGCACAGTTAAAAATATGGAAAAAGGATGAGCAAGCACTCTTCGCAGCAGAGAAGCAAGAAATATTAGTTATAAGTGAAGACTCAACCTTAACTCTAACGGAGAAACAAAGTTTCATCTCTTCATTGTGCGCGCAAGTATCCGAATTAAAGCCCATTAAAAGCTTAGTTCTCTTTGAAGGAGATAAGGTTTTTAGCTTTTATCGTGGCATCATGCGAAGCAATGACAGCGATAACTTGCGCACGTGCCCTTATCCAGCCAGAGCTTGGCTCGACACTCCTAAGCAAAAGCAGATAATTAAAGATAACATCTTGATCAGCGGATGGGCTTTTGCTCCTGAAGCAGGAGTAGAGGAAATTAACATTAATATTGATGGGGTTAATTTCGGAATTGCGTCCTATGGACAAAACCGGCCAGATGTTGTGTCAGCTTTAAACGCATTTTCAGATCCAAATGCACCCAAATTAGGATTTGAGTTTCAGCTAGACCCGAAGATCCTAGAAAAAGGTCGCCACCGCCTTCTGATAAATATCAAGGGTCCGGGCGAAATTATGACCCAGATACCAGAACGCATTTTTTATACTCGATGAGCGAACGATCTCAACTCTAGAACGGACTTAGGACTTCTACAGCTATTCGCCACTCATTGTCGCTATTAAACCGCCATAACCTCATATAACTTGCCCGAAACCTCTCAGCTACAATCTCGGTGTCTTCTGTCATTATGCCGTAAGTAAATCCCATCTCTCGCGATGTTGAAAGGTAACCACCAGAATAGCTCAAGCTTATGGGGTTCGTGGTCAACAGTTGACTGTCCAAAAAAGCTCCGTAAACCGAGCTCGCTGCCTCGGCTCCTACAGCGGGCCCCATTCCCGGTAAATAAACGCGAGTATTTTCTAAGCCGTAGCGCAAAAGCGCGCGCTGACCGCCTCTAAAATTTATGGACCTACCAAATGTTTCATCTGCGGCACGCAGCCCTTCCTCCGTTGTTAAATCATTCAAAACCAGAGTTGGGTCAATTGTTTCTTTAAATAACGGAAGCGTATCGGCCCAACTCGGCGATACATCAAGACTCAAAAACCCGGGAATTGGGACAACAATATCTGCCATCAATTCCCACTGAGCGTCATTATTCTTCCAGATTGAAATAAGGTGATTAAATGAGTCCTGACCCGACTCAGAAAAAATAATCATCGGGCCAGCACTTAATCCTAAATCTCCGTCTCGTGACACATCAACATAGTGAGCTTTCCAATCTAATTCTAATTCTCTTTCTGCCGCGTAAGCATCATCACTATAACGCTCTATCGCGTCTGTGGGACCCTCTCGAAAAACGACCGAACCAGGAGCAAGAAATTCAAGAAACGCCTGCGTTCTGCCGATCTCCGAAGCGCGACCTGCGAACTCCTGATCTCTAGTAACCAATAGGTCCCAGTGGCTTCGCTGCGCCGAAAAATTATTATTTTCGACTTCAGCTACACCCTCAAACGCAAAAAAAATAAAGAAAACCAACACCAAAAAATTTAAAAAAAACTCCTTAGCAAAAATTCGACGCACATTATGCTCAAACGAGTAAACGACACCTGATTTTTGCATTAGAAAAACCACCCAATCATACCTCCTCTAAACATAATCCAATGCACGAACAATTAACCAGCAAACTGAATAAGAATACCAGCCGCTACGGCAGAACCAATGACCCCAGCAACATTCGGTCCCATCGCATGCATTATGAGAAAGTTGTTAGGATTAGATTCGAGCCCAACTTTGTTTGCTACTCGCGCAGCCATGGGCACTGCGGAGACTCCTGCAGCCCCTATAAGTGGATTAATTTTTTGCTGAGTGAAGGCGTTAATAATTTTTGCCATTATCACCCCAGCCGCTGTACCCACAGAAAAAGCAAGCATTCCAAGTGCAAGAATGCCAAGAGTACTGCCTACAAGAAACTGCTCCGCTCCTAACTTTGAGCCCACCGATAATCCCAAAAAAATTGTCACGATATTAATGAGCGAGTTTTGCGCAGTGTCTGAAAGCCTCTTTACAACGCCAGACTCCTTCATTAAGTTCCCAAAACAGAACATTCCCAAAAGAGGCGCAGCCGAGGGAATCAAAAATGCGACTAAAATCAAAAGCAACATCGGGAAACACACTTTTTCACTACGAGAAACTTTTCGTAATTGGACCATAGTTATTTGACGCTCTGCTTCTGACGTAAGCAACCGCATAATTGGAGGCTGTATGATCGGCACTAATGCCATATACGAATAAGCTGATACCGCTATCGCTCCCAAAAGCTCCGGCGCTAATTGGCCAGACACGTAAATTGCTGTGGGACCATCTGCTCCGCCGATAATCCCTATAGCAGCAGCCTGACTTAAACTGAAGGTAAATATACCGATATCAGAAAGGAACAGTGCTCCAATCATCGTGCTGAAAATACCAAACTGTGCCGCAGCACCAAGGAACAACGTTTTCGGATTGGCAAGCAAAGGGCCAAAGTCAGTCATAGCCCCAACCCCCATAAAAATCAACAAAGGAAATATTCCCGTCTCAAGACCGACACTATAAAACTGAGCTAATATACCATCACCCGTTGCAATCTCTACTCCGGGTATATTCGCAAGAATTCCCCCAAAGCCAATCGGGAGCAACAGCAGCGGCTCAAACCCTTTTCTTATCGCAAAATACAGTAACAGAAGCCCTATACCGATCATCGTAGCTTGCGCTGTACTGATTTGCATAATACCCGTCGAATACCAAAGTTCGAGCAGACGCTCCATAACTAGTCTCGTTTTACTTTTGAATTAAACTGATTAATGCCTCACCAACATTGATCATATCGCCGGCATTTACATAGATATTATCGACCTGGCCTGCCCGCGGTGAGCGGATCTCTGTTTCCATTTTCATCGCCTCTAGGACAATGATCACATCACCCTCATTAACAACATCTCCCTTTTTTATCAAGACCTTGAACACTGTACCCGTAAGAGGTGCCGGGACGGTCGTCGTTTTTACCGTTGATTGTGGCGCTACATAAGTGTGCACTTCTGGCTCCGTCACTTCTCTCCAGCGCAATTCATCCTCGTCTGTAACCTTAACAGAGTAAGCGGTGCCCTCTACTTCTACAGTATAAACCCCAGAATCTGAAGCTTGTTCCGAAGCGTGGCCGTTATCTCCAAGCCCCGGCCGTGGCTCAAAGGCTTCGCTGTCACCACGATTCTTCAAGAACCTCAAACCTACTTGGGGGAACAAAGCATATGTCAGAGTATCATCGGTCTCGTTGTCGACCGTAAAATTTTGCTCAGCAGCTAAATCTAGTAATTCAGCTCGCTGAGCATCAAACTCCGGACTCAAAAGGTCAGCAGGCCTACAAGTTACAATTTCGTCACCGTCCAGTGCTTTTTCCTGTAGTGCTAAATTCATATCCGCAGGTGGAGCGCCATATTCACCTCGAAGCACTCCCTCTGTCTCCTTGGTGATGCTTTTGTATCTCTCTCCCGTCAGAATATTCAAAACAGCTTGCGTTCCAACTATTTGCGACGTCGGAGTAACAAGGGGTATGAAACCAAGATCCTCCCGGACGCGAGGAATTTCATCTAATACCTCGTCTATCCGATCGATGGCGTTTTGCTCCCTCAATTGATTTTCAAGATTAGTCAACATCCCCCCTGGTACTTGAGCCACAAGAATACGCGAATCGATGCCTCGTAAAGAACCCTCAAAATCAACATATTTTTTACGCACTTCGCGAAAATAACCCGCAATCTCTTCGAGCAAGACGATATCAAGTTCAGTGTCCCTAGCGGTACCCTCTAATATTGCAACTAAGGTTTCAGTTGGCGAATGGCCGTAAGTCATGCTCATCGACGAAATCGCGGTATCGACATTATCAATCCCTGCCTCAATCGCTTTCAGATACGTAGCCGTCGATAACCCCGTGGTCGCATGACATTGCATATGAATCGGTATCGATAAAGATTTTTTCAGTTTGGACACTAACTCATATGCAACGTAAGGTCGAAGAAGACCCGCCATATCTTTGATACATAACGAATCAGCACCCATATCTTCAATGCGCCGCCCCATATCAAGCCAGCTATCAATTGTATAAACGGGACTTATGGTAAACGAAATAGTACCCTGCGCGTGTTTTTCATGAGCACGAACAGCAGCGATAGCACACTCTAAATTTCTCATATCATTCATCGCGTCAAAGACGCGAAAAACATCAACACCGTTAAAAGCAGCACGCTCGACAAATTTTTCAACAAGATCGTCAGCGTAATGTCGGTAACCTAAAATATTCTGGCCTCTAAACAGCATTTGTTGCGGAGTGTTTGGCATCGCTTTTTTAAATTCCCTTATGCGATCCCATGGATCCTCACCAAGATATCTAATACAAGCGTCAAAGGTTGCCCCGCCCCAAGATTCTAGTGACCAAAATCCAACTTTATCCAATTTGTCGGCTATGGGCAGCATGTCGTCAATCCTCATCCGCGTTGCCAAAAGCGATTGATGCGCATCCCTGAGAACAACGTCAGTTATGCCTAAAGGAGATTTTTCCTGACCCATTCGTTTACTACTCACTTTTCATTTTTGAATTTTTTACTTTTTCTTTCTTTTTTTTGTTTTTTTTACGGTGCTGACTCACTGCAGCACTGATCACTTCTATCAAACCGCTTTGATCAATTTCAGTCTGCAGAATTTCGCTTACAGCATCCGGTACAATTTTTGGAGGGGCAGGCTTATCTGGTGCAATCTGTTGCATCAAGGCGGACATTAGAGTGGTCGCCAGCACCAACAATGCCAGAAAAACAAACACCACCGTCATACCAAAGAAAGCGACCTCAGTTCCTTGCTGAACCAAACTAGTGTTAGAGAGCATCTTCTCACCAAATCTCAATTATGCAATGCTGTTCTTCATTAAAGCTTTACGTCAGTTTTTAACTGATTTTTTTATAAGTGCAAAGGAGTAAAGGTTGTTAGTATACTTCGGCCAATCTAAATAAAGAATAAGCCGTCTTACCATCTGGAGATAAAATTATGCATCAGCAACAAGTTTCAAATTATTTTACCATCACTTCATCTATCTTAGCTTTAGTTCTGAGCTTTGGCTTATTCACAAGCTCTCAAGCCGAGGAAAATGGGAAGGTCTTTGAACTAAGGACGTATACATCAGCGCCAGGGAAACTGGACGACCTTCAATCCAGGTTCCGTGACCATACAACTCGAATTTTTGCAAAGCACGGAATGAAGGTCATTGCTTATTGGACGCCAACCGATCCAGAAAAAGCAAACGATACGCTAATATACGTTTTGGAACATGCAAGTCAAGAAGCCGCCAATCAATCATGGCAGGCATTCGCAGAAGACCCTGAATGGGCAGAGGTTTCTGAAGCATCAAACGCAAACGGCCGAATCTTGGCGAAAGTAGTTCGCGAGTACATGAAAGCCACTGACTACAGCCCGATGCAGTAACCCCTAAAAGAATAAGATCTCAGCAAGGAAGCCTAAGGATGAGGTCTCCTTGCTGAAAATCCGCCAGTTTGTGTTCAACCATATGCCATTTCAAGGAGTTCGCGAACAGACTGAACTTCGAAATACCAATAAACGATAAAGAAAGCAATAATACCCCCGGCAAACACGATGCCTGCTCCGTTCTCGTCCCTTGACTTAGAATCGCTCTCATTACTCACATCAATCTCCAACAAAACTATTATCTCAACTAAACCCTATCCATCTTCCCGTTGCCGCAACAGTGAACCAGATCATAATCGAAGATAACGCTAAAAGACGCAACAACCATGGACTGACCTGATCAAGATCTCTGTCCACGATCGGCTTACGTATAAAAAAGACAAACAAAACCCCGAGCGTTAGAGCGAGCATCTTGTACCAGTACACTGGCATATAATAAATTTTTATAGCGACTCCACAAGCCATAAAAATACCAGTCGCTACCAGCAGCCCAAGCGACCACGTAAAAATAGAGTGACAGCGATCTACAACCAATCGCATCGGCAAGCCTTTAAACAATCCCAAGAGTCGACCATCACTTGCAATTACAGAGCCTCCGAGCACACCAAGGCCTATCAAATGTCCAGCTTGTACGACCGCAAAAAGCGCTCCCCAAGTTTTCCCAGCGACACCAAACCAGGTGGTTTCCATCCACTCAAAGATCGGTAAGACCGCTAAATGGCTTGAGGTGATAGATTCGCTGAAGAGAAAACTCACTAGCACCACAAAAAATAACCCAGAGCACAGTGTCTTTCGGTAATTTAAAATCAATGAAAAAATCATAACCATCCTATCGTTTACAAGCTCAGAACTGCGTTTGACCATCAATGCAGCCGGCGATTCCCCTAATTAGGTCTGATTGTGGATAATTACAATCGAACCAATCGTAAGCAATGAACCGCCCACAAATTACTATAACAGACCAGGTAATTAGAGAAATTAACGCACCAACTCTTAACGCTTTGGGTGCGCGCGGTTCAAAATCCCAAGACCCTATAGACGCCGTCATTTTTCGATGGAAAAGAAGGGCGTTAATGGCGCAAATAATAAGTAAGCCTATCTTTATACGAAACCATACGCTTTGCGCGCTTCTCACTGGAACCGCGTAGACCAATAAAATTCCGGTAACAAACATTACTACGAAGCCTAATAACATGGGAGTATTCAAACGAGTGGCCAGTTTATTGGCAGAAATGTCAGCAAATGCCCAACCCAACATACGCATATCGATAAGAAACAAAATGCCGAGACTTAGCATTAGAGTGAGGACATGCGTTGACTCGATCCAATTGTAAAGATAGTAAGACTCATGAATACGAGTACTCCACTCAGTATTATCTAGCCATACTGCAGCGTTATAAATGAGTTGATTCAACGAGAACTCCCTTTGGCATTCTTACGGTTTTCAGAAAAAACAATTTAAGAATTGCTATGATACCGAAATTGATATTTTATTTCAAAATTGCTAAGAGCGAAGCAGAAGTTAAACTTCTTTAGTAAAAAAAGAGTAAAATTTTGTCTAGACTTTCTGCGACATCGAATACGCCGATCGCTACATAATGAATAACTGTTTCACTCGGGGGGGGGGGGATTAAAAATTTTAACGCTAGCTTTGAAAAATAAATCAAAAACTTTTCTTTTCATTGTGTTTTTCATTTTGTGCACGAGCATTAGTCAGCTCTCAGAATCAAAAGAAAACCAAACGCTAAATAAATCAGCTGACTCTCTCCAAGAGCTGAGTATCAGCGGTGCTTCCAGGTTGAGGCTTGAAAATCATGCGGATAGTATTCGAGCCAACAGCGCTAACAACCAAATTCTTACCATGCGTACGTCGATAGAGATCTCGTACACGTCAAACTTAAGCTCATTGAACTTGGAGCTAATGGACTCACGTCAAGCGCTAGCCGAAACTGACGGTCCAATAAACTCCGGCGACGTAAACGTATTAGATATTCAACAACTAAACTTTCAAACGAAATTCGGCCTCAATAAATCCCATACTTTAAAAATTGGTCGGTTCACGACAAATCACGGAAACAGGCGATTAGTCGCCAGACCCGTTTACCGTAACACCATGAATACATTCGACGGGCTAGAATTAGTAAGTCGCTTCAAAAATGGTAAGCAAATTCAAATTCTTGCAAGCCAACCCGTGCTCAGAAAGCCAGAAGAAAAAGGCGAATTGATTCGAAATGATTTTACGCTCGACAAATCATCAAGCGCGCTCCGTTTCTACGGAGCCACGCTGGACCTTCCTGATGTTTCAAATATTCAAGAATCATTGAATTTGAACATCAACCCTTTAAATGCCGATTTTTTTGGATACCTCCTGCGTGAGAAGGACACCTTACAAAGGCAATCAAAAAACCGAAAGCTGAGAACTTTTGGCTTTAGACTGAAGTCTGAACCCGAAAGTGGAAAAATCGATATTGAAATTCATTCTTCACAACAATCAGGAACACAACGCGCCTCATTAAATCCAATGGACCAGAGAGATTTACGGCACAAAGCATTCTTTAGAAATTTCGTTTTCGGATACACGTTTCAAGGAAAGCAACGAGCAAGAGTCTCGTTTGAGTTTGATCATGGTAGCGGAGACTCTGACCCCGGTGACAATAAGATTGAGCGATACGATTCATTATTTGGCGTTACAGCACCACTTTACGGACCGACAGGCTTCTATGGGGTATTCAACATGAGTAACACCATCACGCCAGGATTAAGGTTGAGTTTTAATCCGACACTTAATTTGAACCTTATGCTCTCTTATCGACATTTTTGGTTAGACGCGACTAGTGATTCCTTAGGACGTTCAAAAAAACGCGCCCGGAAAGGAACAACAGACAATTACGTCGGGCAGCATCTTGAACTTCGGTCACGTTGGAATCCGCTAGATTCAGTGCGAGTTGAAACTGGCGTTGTCTTCTTGGCCCTGAAGAATTTCAGAAACAGAAACTCAACCTTTTTCTGGTTTGGCGCAGAAAGGCGTTTTTAACCCTCAGCACACATGTCTCTTTCAATCTATTTGCGCGTCTCGATACGTCGTGCAGGAACTAGCTAAGTTGCTACACTCATCGGTACAACATTTGAGTTCCTCGACTGCCTGTAACTTATCCAGATTAGAAACTGAATACCAAACAAAAGCGAAGCCGAAAGCAGATGTGTGGGTTGAATAAATGCAGGCATACCCAGGTGCCCCAGAGTAGCACCGGAGATCACCGATCCAAAGATTATAACAACCATAGCTATTGCCATCCTAACGAGAGAATGAGAACGGCCTAAGGAACTCGCCAACAAATACGTCAGCCATAGATTACAGAATAGTAGAACAGCTGAAAAACTGCGGTGCACATAGAAAAACCACGGCATCGCGTCAATCCATTGCGATCGAGCGCCCTCACCCTGCTCGAGACTTATGAAGTCTGTCATCTCCCTCACCTGGGTACCCATCGCCACCTGCACCACCGTGAGAACAATTACGATATATAGCCACCGCTCAAACCTCGGATCGATTTGATCGATCGGTTGCCCCAACATAAAGTCCCGACGTGATTGAGCCAGAGCATAAATTAAGGTTCCGACAATCGTAAGGGCAACCAGCATGTGAACCGTAATTAAACCGGGCATAAGGTTTGATGATACTACCTTACTCCCAAGCCAGCCCTGAAACCCAACTAATAAAAACGCCAAGCCTGCCGCGTAAAATATCTTAGGATTATAACCGCGGATGGCGAAGGCACAGACCGACGTGAAGAATATCAAAACACCTATAGAGACACCCAAAAGCCTATTAAGATATTCCGTCCATGTTTTCACTACATTGAAGCGAGTTTCGGCATATCCAAGGTCAGCGTATACCTCTTGATAATTCCGAGGCAAGGCACTCTCACTCGTTGGAGGTATCCATTGACCAAAACAAGTTGGCCAGTCTGGGCATCCCATACCCGAACCGGACGCTCGAACTGACGCTCCCACTAAAATCAGAATGTACACTGCAACAATAGTTGTCCATGCGACCTTCTGAAACCGAAGCAAAGCGAGCGAACTTGCATGTTCACTCAGCTCTCTAGCAAATAACATGAAAAATTCCCGCGTTTTAAACTAAGATCAAATACCACCCAACAAACGTTCAAGAAGAGCTCTTGAAGCGTATGAATCCATGGGCAAACCGATATCACCTTGATACGTTCGGATTGCCGCTCTAGTTTGCCGACCGACACGACCGTCTGGCTGGCCGGAATCGTATCCCTTTTCATTCAGAAGCCTTTGAAGAATAGTTATATCTGTGCGACTCAATGCTTCTTCATCAATCGGCATCCTCTGAATTTCACCACCACCAGAGAATCGATCAGCAAGATGCCCAACAGTAAGCGCATAAAAAGTTGAAGGATTATAAGCTAAGGTCACTCTGTAATTGCTGTAAGCGAGAAAAGCGGGACCAGAAGCTCCAGCCGGTAAAACTATGGATGCGGACATCAACGCATTCGGCAACTTATCACCTGACACCTGTGTCACGCCAAACTCCGACCATTCATTGACGGTTTTGCGTGTCATCAATCCAGACAGACTATAATCAAAATCGCTAGGAAGGAGAATCTCGCGCCCCCACCGCTCTCCACCTTGCCATCCTGATTGGTTTAGAAAGTTAGCAGCGGAATAAAAAATATCTGGCAGACTATTCCAAATATCCACTCGTCCATCACCGTCGCCATCAATCGCATATGAATCGAATATTGTTGGCATAAATTGCAGTTGGCCCATTGCTCCAGCCCAAGACCCAGTCATGTCAGCAGATGATATGTGGCCCTCATCAATTATTTTAAGAGCTATTAACAACTGCTCTCTAAAAAAATCAGCCCTTCTCGGGTCAAAGGCAAGCGTTGCAAGCGCCTGCAAAACTGAAAAGCCACCAGTGTTTCTCCCAAAGTTGCTTTCAATGGCCCAGAACGCTGCGAGATAATGAGGCCGCACACCATAACGCTGATTGACTTCCTCTAAGAGCTCGCGATGTTCCTGCAATAAGCTGCGCCCCCTTGCCACTTGGTTGGGAGTAACTCGTAACCCAAGATATCGAGTAAAAGTTTGAACAAATTCAGGCTGACTACTATCGTACTCCAGCACTTTTTGTAGAGGTGCATTGAGCTCATCAAGCGCTTCGAGTGTTCTAATACTTATACCTAGACTAAGGGCTTCCGCACGTAGCTCAGACACCCAGCGATCAAATGGAATTACTTCCTGGGCCGACACATTCTGAAATGTAAAGCCTAACCACCCGAATACAGCAAAAGTTTTAATTACGCGCCACATTAGGACAATCAGAGAACCCAATCTTATGCGATCAAACCCATCTAAAGTGATAAAGTAGCTGTGTTCGGAATTTGTGTTCATGTCCTTATGATAATAGATCTACCACAACAAGAGAACGTTAAGCATGATTTAAATTAGATGATAAAATGCCCGCATGAGAATATTTAACTCCTGTGCCCCCAATTGCCCAAAGCCGCTTTAGGAAAAAATGTAACATTTCGCCATTTAACCTATTACGCTTCTCAATAAAACTGTATAACTCTTACTTGAACAAAAAAAATATCGGAGATAAAGCGGATGTTGAAAAAGCCTCGAAAGAACAATATTAAAATCGCCCTATCCACAATCATTCTTCTAACTATCACAATGGGAAATGCGTCAGCACAGGACCCAGGGCCCAGTCCATATAATTTTAACACCGAAACCTGGATGCAACCATTTGCTGCGGAAGGTCGAACCTGGGGAGGCACCTCCGGCATCGCTATTCAGTCAAGCGAGCGAATATTCGTGCTGCAAAGAGGAGAGACTCAGCTGCCTTCACCAGTGCCACCTGAGTACACCAGTTTCGCAGGCTCGTTGGGCTGGAACGTCTTACGAGGCCGAGGCCGAATTTGGGAAAACTGTATTTATGTAATTGATAGCGAGGGCAACCTCCTCGAAGTTTGGAATCAATGGGACCACTTATTTGAGGGGACTGACGGTCCGGGACCGCACAAGTTAAGAATGAGTCCTTACGACGATGAAAATCGCCTCTGGCTCATAGATGAAACTGGAAATATTATCTATGTATTTTCAAACGATGGATCAAAATTAGAAATGACACTTGGTGAAAAAAACATTGCTGGTACGGATGAAACACACTATTCCCAGCCTCAAGATGTTGCTTTTTTACCTGATGGGAAGTTACTTATTGCTGATGGGTTGGGGAATGCCCGTATCGTCGTTCGCGATGCTGACGGATCCTACATAAAAGAATTCGGCGAACGCGGAGAAGGTTCCCATCAATTCGCGGGTGTTCATGCTCTTGCACTTGGACCGGAAGACCGACTCTACGCTTTGGACAGAGACAAAAGAGACATTAAGGTCTTCCAGCAGACTGCTCAACGAGGCTCGTCAGCTTACCCAACCTATGAACATCGTGAGACATGGAGCGGCCTCGGTATGCCCTTGGATATTACTGTCAGTGCGGGGGCTGCTTGGGTAACAGATCTTAATCCTCCAAAGATCGTTCAATTTAATCTCGATGGGGAGCGACTTTATAGCTTCAATTTGCCTACAGAAGGCCCAGATCGATGGATTGAAATGCACTCGATGGCGGTAGACGACCAAGGAAACCTCTTCGGCACTGATAACCAGGCGGGGAGACCTCAAAAGCTGACACCAAAAACAAACGCTGACCCCTCAAACTTAGTAAGACCCGCTTACGTTCCGGAGTAAGCACCTTTAGACGCAGAAGCTACCAGTATTCTGGCTAGCTTCTGCTTTCTCTATTGCCTGCGACAAGTTGTCACGCGACACTATGCCACGCTAAATCTTGCACTCAAATCTTTATAATCTCGGCCTTGAAAATAAGTAGATTATGAGGAATTTTCTGTGACGGCCTTAAAAGCAAGATGCACTAAGCTTTTTTTAGTTTTTGCATCAATTTCAGTTTTCTTTTCAACAGTACTTTTTATTGATCCAGCTCTTGCCGAGCAAGAGACGAGTATTGATGAGATTGTGGTTTGGGGGACTAAAACCTCTAACAGATTCAATCCGGTCAGCAGGCTTAATCAAGAAGATATCGTCAGCATAAATGTTGCTACAACCGAAGACATTGTCAAATATGAACCCGGTGTCGTAATCCGGAGGCGGTTTATAGGAGATTCCAACGGCGTCATCGGCATGCGTGGTTCAAATATGTTCCAAACGTCTCGCTCAATGGTCTTTGCAGACGGCGTTCCCCTGCATTACCTCTTACAATCTCGGTGGAACGGCGCTCCCCGCTGGACCATGGTTTCAGCAAGTGAAATAGCAGAAGTTGAAGTTCTCTATGGCCCCTACTCTGCAGAGTACAGTGGCAATTCAATGGGAGGAGTTATCTCGATAGAGACTGCCATTCCTCAGGGTCGAGAAATTCATTTTGACACGTCCTACTTTTCACAGAATTTCTCAGATTATGGATTCGAAGATGATGTAAGTGGATATAAATCGTTCTTCTCTATCGGCGATAAAATCGGAGACACCAGTCTCTATTTCTCAGTTAACAAACTGGAGAATGAGTCTCAGCCACAAAGTTTTTATTATGCTACTCCGAGCCAAAGCTCTGTTGCGAATAATGCTTCAGGAGTAATTTCAGACCGAGATGACCGAGGAAACGATAGACTTTACTTTGGTGACACTGGCGTCGTAGACACGGAAACAAGCAACTATAAATTTAAGCTTGGTCATGAAATCGGACAATGGTCGACTCTTTTAAACATTGCTTATGAGGACCGCGCGTCTATATCTAATCAAGCAAATAGCTATCTTCGAGACGAGGAAGGGAAAATAGTTTATGGCGGAAAGTTTAAATATAAGGGCGAGGTGCTATCAGCGAGAGAAAGTAGATTATCTGCGAAGTATCTCGAACGTCGCAGTTTATCAAGCGGACTTCGGCTTCGAAATGAGATTTCAGATGGTGTTGAGTTTGAAGCTAACATAAATCAGTTTAAGGTTTTGAAAGACCAAACTCGAGCTTCAGCAACCCATATACTCTCCGATACGCATTCCGCCGCAGGACAAATAACCGATTACGGCGATACAGGTTGGAATACTGCAGAAGCGAAATTAAGATTCACCGACCTTGATATTGATGGATTGAGCATTGTTGCCGGATTCCGACACGAAACCTTTGAACTGAATCTGGATGTTTTTAATTCGGATGATTACAACGCCGGGACAAAAACAAGATACAGATCCCGCAGTGGGGGCAAAACACGAATCAATGCCATTTTCGCTCAAGCAGAATGGAACATTAATGATAGATTGAACGCTGGATTCGGTTTGCGATACGAGGATTTTGAGAGCAGTGAAGGATATTACGACAACGATGACATAAACACCGCTGCATTCGAACTCGCCAAGCTCACTAAGGAAGGGACAAACAAAGCCTCACCGAAATTTTCTTTGGGTTACCGAATAAATGACATTTGGGACGTTAGATACGCTTTAGCAAAGGCTTACCGCTTCCCAATTGTTGAAGAATTATTCAGCCAGTATGAAGCATACAACAACATCAGCATAGCCAATCCAGGGCTTAAGCCAGAAGATGGAGTACATCAAAACGTAACAATAGAACGCGCGCTGACAAATGGTTACTTTCGTATCAATGTATTCAGCGAAACGATAGGAAACGTTATCGAATCGCAATCAACGATAATAGATGGCGGAACATCTCTTCGAACCTTTATACCGATCGACGAGATAAAAACCAATGGCGCTGAACTGATTGTTAATGCATCGGACTTTGGCGTTAATAATTTTGACCTCAGATTTAACGTAACATATACAGACGCTGAAATAACAAAAAACGCCGCTAACCCAAAAATCGAAGGTAACACGTATCCGAGAATGCCAAACTGGCGAGGTAACGTACTCGCAACGTATCACGTCAACTCTTCCTGGGACGTTGGGGCTAGTCTCCAATATTCTAGCGACAGTTTTGGACGCTCAGACAACACTGACTATCAAAATGGGGTCTACGGGGCGCAAGATAGATATACTCGTATTGGTTTGAAATCAACTTATCGAATCTCAAACGAAATAGCTCTTGGACTCGGTGTCGATAACCTCACCAACGAGATCGCTTATGTTGCTCACCCATGGCCTGGCAGAACTATATACGCCAGCTTCGCTTACGACTTCTAGAGCTTTGATTAACAAAATCGCCTACGAACAGAACGGGACTGGCTATGACTAAGAACAGAAATTTAAAGCTAAGAAAACTTCCTTCCCTATACTCTATCGTTGCTGCTGCTGGTCTAGCAATCCTTATTTTTGCGAACTTAGCGTCTGGTAAACCATGCGCGTCTGACTCAATTGGCAATCCAGTTATTACCGTCGAATGCGGGAAAGCTCCGAGTGCTACGATGG